>ENA-UOOK01001692-UOOK01001692.1-fermentation-metagenome-genome-assembly--contig:-NODE-1692-length-28532-cov-8.685290_pt1 | contig 28532 bp, 18 predicted proteins | sample MGYA00245777_ERZ724023 | MGnify/ENA primary metagenome ERZ724023 (study PRJEB28704, sample SAMN03018312) | fermentation metagenome | biome: anthropogenic terrestrial biome; feature: soil; material... | reverse complement strand
CAATAGCAAGAGCGTTCTTAAAAGATCCTTCCATATTAATTTTGGACGAAGCCACCTCCGCATTAGATAACGAAAGTGAAAGGCTTGTGCAAGAATCCTTGAACACTCTTGCTCACGGCAGAACAACACTTATTATTGCCCACAGGCTCTCCACTATAAAAAATGCCGATAACATTGTGGTGCTTACCACAAAGGGTATAGAGGAGCAGGGAACTCATGCCGAATTGATGGCAAAAGACGGAGTGTATTCCCAACTGTACAAGGAAGGGTTTACAGAATCAGAAAAGGATAAGTGACTATATATGTTGAATTAGAAATTCAACATATAATGAATTGATGCACGTGCCATTTGCTTTGGCATAGCCAAAAAAAAGATGACTTCTGGTCAGCTTTTTAGGCAACGTTTTGTAAGCAAAACGTGATCGCATGTACAATATAAATTGAAAAAGAAATCTGGTAACATATATTGGAAAATTATGCGATATTCTTTTTCAACTTATATAGTTTGACTTTGTTTGATTATTTGGATAAAATATGTAGTACAGCAAGGTGAATAATGCTTCACCTTGCTGATACCTAAAATTACACACTTATATCTATAAATACTGGCTTTTAAATCAGATTAATATTCATAATGGAGTGAGATTGTTGAACAGAAAGCTGCAGGATGATTTGACCGACAAGCTGTTTGAGGCTATTCTTTTATTGGAAAGTAAAGCGGAATGCTACAGCTTCTTTGAAGATGTGGGCACAGTTGCGGAGATAAAAGCTCTTGCCCAACGTCTTGAGGTTGCAAAAATGCTGGATCAAGGTAAAACCTACCGGGAAATACATGATGAAACAGGAGCCAGCGAGGCAACAATAAGCAGGGTCAGCCGTTCTTTGAATTATGGGGCTGACGGTTATCAATTGATTTTGAATCGTCTTAAGAGCCTGAAAGAAGGAGAGAGTAAATAATTTGAAGCTATTAGAAAAGATCTTTGGAAATTATAGTGACAAGGAAGTAAACAGGCTGGAGCCAATTGTGGGCAAAATAGAAGCATTAGAAAGTGAAATTGAAAAGCTGTCGGATGAAGAGCTAAGAGCAAAAACCCCATGGTTTAAGCAAAGGCTTAAGGACGGTGAAACCTTGGATGATATTTTGCCCGAAGCATTTGCTGTTGTAAGAGAGGCCTCAAAAAGGGTTTTAGGGGAAAGACATTACCGTGTCCAATTAATTGGCGGAATTGTTCTTCATCAGGGCAGGATAGCAGAAATGAAGACCGGTGAAGGAAAAACCCTTGTTTCAACCCTGCCGGTTTATTTAAACGCTCTTGAGGGTAAGGGCGTCCATGTTGTAACCGTTAATGATTACCTTGCCCACCGTGACTCCGAATGGATGGGTAAAATATATCAATTTTTGGGCCTTACGGTTGGCGTCATTGTACATGATCTTGATAACGATCAACGGCGCAAGGCATATAACTGTGACATAACCTATGGAACAAACAATGAATTCGGCTTTGATTATTTACGTGATAACATGGTTGTGTACCGTGAGCATATGGTGCAGCGTGGGCATCATTACGCAATAGTGGATGAGGTTGACTCTATTTTGGTAGACGAAGCCCGTACACCTCTTATAATTTCCGGTCAGGGCGATAAATCCACCGATTTATACCAGCAGGCCGATAATTTTGCGCGCAAGCTTAAAAGGAAAGTTGTTACTGAATCAGACGATAAGGTTCATAATGAAAATGAAGAAGCTGATTATATAGTTGACGAAAAAGCCCACACTTCAACTCTGACAGCTAAGGGAGTAGCGAAAGCGGAGCAATTTTTCAATATAGAAAACCTATCCGATGCTGATAATATGACCATATCCCACCATGTGAACCAGGCAATTAGAGCACACGGTCTAATGAAAAAGGATGTGGATTATGTTGATAAGGATGGCGAAATAATCATTGTAGATGAATTCACCGGACGGCTCATGTATGGAAGACGTTACAGTGAGGGACTTCATCAGGCAATTGAGGCAAAAGAAGGGGTTAAGGTTGAAAGAGAAAGCAAGACTTTAGCCACCATTACCTTTCAAAATTACTTCAGAATGTACAAAAAGCTTGCCGGTATGACAGGTACAGCATTAACCGAGGAGCAGGAATTTCAGGCTATATACAAGCTTGATGTTATTGCGGTTCCCACAAATCTCCCGATTATGCGTAAGGATCATCCGGATGTGGTTTATAAGAGCATTGCCGGTAAATTCAATGCTGTAATAGGAGACATAGAAGAAAGCCATAAGAAGGGTCAGCCTGTTCTGGTTGGTACAATATCCATTGAAACATCGGAGCATCTTAGCCAGCTGCTTAAGAGGCGCGGTATAAAGCATAATGTCCTCAATGCGAAATATCATGACAGGGAAGCGGAGATTGTTGCCCAAGCCGGAAAGTTCGGTGCTGTTACAATAGCCACTAACATGGCAGGTCGTGGTACTGATATAAAGCTTGGCGGTAATCCGGAATTTCTTGCAAAACAGGAGATGAGAAAGGGAACAGACGAGTTTTATATCAATATGGCAACCAGCTTTAACGAAACCGACGATTCGGAAATTTTGAAATCAAGATCCATATACAAAAATCTTTATGGTCAATTCAAAAAAGAAACAGATGCGGAGAAAATCCGTGTTATTGAAGCAGGCGGTCTAAAGATAATAGGAACAGAACGACACGAATCCAGACGAATAGACAACCAGCTGCGAGGCCGTTCAGGTCGTCAGGGAGATCCCGGTGAATCACGTTTTTATATATCCCTTGAGGATGATTTGATGCGTCTTTTCGGCTCCGACAGGCTTACAAATATAGTAAATATGATAGGTCTTGAAGAGGATCAACCGATAGAGCACAGAATGCTTACAAATACAATTGAAAATGCTCAAAAAAAGATTGAAGGCATAAACTTTAACAGACGTAAAAGCGTTCTCCAATATGATGATGTTATGAACCAGCAGCGTGAGGTTATATATAATGAGCGCTACAAGGTGTTAAACGGGGAGAATTTAAAAGACAATTTCTTAAAGATGATAGAAAGTGTTGTAAATTATATATCAGATCTTTATTGCAAGGAAAGCCCATATCCGGAAAACTGGGATTGGGAAGCAATAAAGGCCTATACTGAAAGTGCGCTTCTTCCTATGGGGTCAATTAATTATAAAGAGTATGATATGGAAAGCATGAGTGTGGAAACGCTAAAGCAGAACATAAATGCCTATGCAATTAAATCTTATGAAAAGCAGGAAGAGGCTTTTGGAAACGATATCATGCGCGAACTGGAGCGCCGTATTCTATTAAAAAATGTTGATGTAAAATGGATGGATCATATAGACGCAATGGATCAGCTGAAATCCGGAATAGGCCTCAGAGCATACGGTCAAAGAGATCCTATAATTGAGTACCGTATGGAAGGCTTTGATATGTTCGATGAAATGATTCGCAGCATACAGCATGATTCTGTGAAGGAGCTTCTCCATGTTAAGAAGGAAAATTTAGTTGTACAGAGAACACAGGTGGCTCGACCTGTTTCCGCATCTCATGGTGGCGATACAGTTAAAAAGCCAAAAGCGAGGGATATGGAAAAGGTAGGACGTAACGATCCATGTCCATGCGGAAGCGGAAAGAAATATAAAAAGTGTTGCGGAGCCTAAGAGGAAATTAATGGATTATAATGAAGCTATAGAATATATTAATGTGTTGGGAAGTTTAGGAAGTAAGCCTGGTCTGGAAAGAGTTAAGGCTCTGGCAAAACGGTTGGGTAATCCGCAGGAAAAGCTGAAGGTTGTCCATATAACAGGAACAAACGGCAAGGGTTCAACAGCAATGTTTATTTCAAGCATTTTAGAATGCGCCGGTTATACCACAGGCTTATATACTTCCCCGCATATTATTCGTTTAAATGAAGTAATCCGGCTTAACGGTAATGAGATTTCAGAGTTTGATTTTGCGGAATATGTTTCAAAAGTGAAAGCAACAATTGATGAGATGACGGAGGAAGGGTTTGAACATCCAACCCAGTTTGAGGTACTTACAGCACTTTCGTTTTTGTTCTTTCATGAGAAAAAGTGCGATGTTGCCATAATTGAAGTAGGGATGGGCGGTAGATCTGATGCTACAAATATAATGTCTAACCCTGCTATTTCAGTCATAACAAAGTTAACACCGGATCATATTCCGTTGCTTGGAAATACATTAACTGATATTGCATATGAAAAAGCAGGCATTATTAAGCCTGGTAGTAGTGTAGTGGTGTATCCCCAAGAGGAAGAAGTCTTGGAAATTATAAAAAATACTGCCAATACTGTGGGTGCTAAGGTTTTTTGTGTGGATCTCAATGCTCTTACAGAAATAGAGCTAAAACGAGGACAGCTTAGCTTTAATCATCCATTGTTCGGTAGTCTTAAAACCTCTGTTGTGGGTATTCACCAGGCTTATAATGTGGCGACTACCTTAAAAACAATTGAAGTAATGAATGAATTAGGGTATGTAATTTCAAAGAGAGCTATAAAAGAAGGTTTGTTAAAAGCGAAGTGGCCGGGGCGGTTTGAGCTTTTACGAACGAATCCGGATTTTTATATTGACGGCGGTCACAACCCGGATGCTATACGTTCTTTTGTTGAAACCTTTAAAAGAATTTACCTCGGTAGGAAAGCTAATATCATAATGGGTGTAATGAAGGATAAGGAATATGAAACCATGGTATGCGAGCTTTCAGCCATTACAAAAAGGTTTATTGCAGTAACTCCGGATAATCCGCGGGCGCTTTCTGCGGCAAAACTGGCTGAAGTGATGCTTAGGTATTGTAATGATGTTAAATTTGATGTTACAATAAAGGAAGCGGTTGGTGAATTGCTTTCTTCTGTGACGAAAGATGAAGTAATTGTTGCCATCGGTTCGCTTTATTACATTGGTCAGATACGAAAAATGTTTGAAAATAATACTTTTCAATAATATGGTTATTGTAATTGCACCGGATTGCAGCGGGCTGCAACTTTCTGCAGTTAAACCTGCAGGGAAAAGTCGTTTCACGACTTTCTGGGGAGCAATCATAATATAAATTACTTGTTAAGCTCATCATATCTTGCTTGCATGATGCTAATTACTTCTTCATAACCAATCTTTTTAATCTCACCTAGATATCGCTCCCAATCATTCTCAATGTTCATGTTACCAACTATAAATTTATCACGTGACTCCCATATATAAGATTCCAGTGTTGTATTTATCTCGTTGAGTCTCTTACTATCTTCAGCGCTATACATAAATGGTGGTAAGAAAGTACTTGCATCCGGCGCATAGGGTTCGTAGGACTCATAGGTAGCTTCAAACAGATATCTTTGTAGTTCATAGGGATCATCCGAGCGTTCACCTTTATTGTCAAAGTCTACGAATGCCGGATGCCATAGTTCCCAATGGGAATTTTGGGTGTTACCCCATAATAGGACAGGTTTAAACAGGGCTGGTTTTCCATAGAGATCTAACTTTCCTTTCTCAGGCTCCAACCAGTCAGTGCCAGGCTCGCCCAATCTTGCAAACATTGAAACTTCTTCGGAATACATATAGTCAGCCCATTTAAATGCGACCTCTGGATATTTACAATCCTTTGTTATTACAAATGTATTGGTGTACAGAATATAGTGATACGGATTATAACCAGCCAATCTAACGCCATCAGGACCTTCCAGCGGTGGAAGAGCAGCATAGTCTCTATACCGATCACCGGCCATATTAGCATATGAGTTCGGTCCGCCTGAAGGTAGAGCTCCGATGAGTGCAGCCTCTTCATTTTCAAACTGTTGCTTGAGTTGGTCAATATCTTGTGTGAAACTTACCGGATCATATAGACCCTCATTAACTAACTCATTCAAGAAGCGAATACCATTTCTATATTCCTCTGTATTATAAACAGGCTCTATCTTTCCATCTACAACCCTATATGGGCTATATGGGCTGTATTGAATAAATGAGTTCATCAAGAAACCGTCAAAAGTTGTATTCCAGCCATTAGTTGCCCCCATCATTGGAATTTCATCTGCTTTGTTGTTGTTATTGGGATCTTTAGTCTTAAAAGCCGTTAGTACATTCTTTAATTCTTGGGTTGTGGTCGGCATCTTAAGATTGAGGTTTTCAAGCCATTTCTCGTTAATCCACATTCTTTGTGACATAGCATCCGGTATTGATATGCCAATGCTATTTAGAGAGTAGATATTTCCATCCGGTGCAGTTACCATTTGGCGCATACCATCTACCTCGCCAAGGTGCTTTTTGAAATATGCTGACTGAGTCTCTATGTACTCGTTTAGAGGACGAAAAGTACCTTGGCTGGCATATTCTATTAGGGTCGCATTCGCAATACCACCCATTATTACATCGGGTAATTTATTGCCGCCTGCTAACATCAAGTTAATTTTTTGATCCCTATCCTTAGATGGAACTAGTTCCCACTTAATATGTACATTAGTCTTATCCTCCAGATAAAGTGTGAGCTTATTAGTCTCATAGTCTTCAACACCGGGTTGCTGTGGCATAAAGACAGTTAGTTCTGTTTTTTTACTTGTAATTGGTAGGACACCTTTTTCTGAAACCTTGCTTGGGGAATCCAAACCGGTTCCTGAAGAACCGGTATCTTCAGATTTAAAGGTTTTAGATCCGGTACAGCCCGCTACTATGCCTATAAGTAGCATGGCCATCAAAAATAACACAACCACTTTTCTCATTTCTTTTCCTCCATTTCAAATTTATTTTAATATGTCTCCATATATTGGAGCTGGTTTGTAGCGAGATACTTGCGCATAACTGTATTTCGCCCTGATAATATTAACCCTTAATCGCACCTACAAGAGCACCTTTTATAAAGTATTTTGATACAAATGGATATATGGCTATAAAGGGGACACTAGAGACTACAATCAAGGAATATTTCAGCAAATCAGACATTCCCTGTCGTGCAGCAGCCAGGACAGGATCAACAATAAGTGTTTGTTTAATTGTATTAAGTACTAAGATCTCCCGTAGAATAATCTGTAAGGGGAAAAACTCTTTTTTGCTAAGGTAAATAAATGCATCAAAATATGCATTCCAGTGACCTACAGCATAATATAATGCTAATACTGCAAGGATGGGCTTAGAAAGAGGAAGAACTACTTTAAATAAAAACCGCATATGATCACAACCGTCAATTTGTGCAGCTTCTACAAGTTCTTCAGGGATATCGGATTCAAAAAATGTACGTGCGATAATCATATTAAATACTGATATCGCATTTGGTATCATCAGGACCAGACGGGTATTTATAAGACCAAGATTTGAATTGAGCATATATGATGGGATCAATCCACCACTAAAAATCATAGTAAAGGAAAAGAGAACTACTATGATCTTTTTGCCTGGCATGTTTTTCCGTGAGAGTGGATATGCCGCCAATATCGTCATAACTAGATTAACTAAAGTTCCAAAAAAAGTGTAGAATATTGTATTTGTATAACCTGAAACAATAAGTTTATGCTCAAAAACCGCCTTATATCCTTTTAAAGAAAAACCAACAGGAAAAAGAACAACCCTACCGGAGGAAACAGCAGTCGGAGAACTAAATGAAGAGCTAACAATATAAATAATCGGGTATAGAACAACCAATAAGGCAGTAAGAAGTAATAAGTCATTAATAATTAGAAAAAAACGGTCTACTGCTGATAATTTTAAATGATTGTTAATGATTGGTTTTTTATAACTGTTTTGCGTTAGCTTAATCATGTTATTTTCCTCCTTACTTTACCAAAGACTAGTTTGACTAGTCTTTTTAGCTAAAAAGTTTACTATCGTAATTAATATTACATTAACTACTGAATTAAAAAGACCGATTGCAGATGCGTATGAAAAATCAGCTCCTGCTGATGCTAGACCCATTTTATATGTGTATGTAGAGATTATTTCCGATGCATCTAAGTTAAGATTATTCTGTAACAAGAAAGCTTTTTCAAAACCAACATTCATAATATAACCGGAATTCATGATTAATAGGATTGTTATAGTTGGAACAATACCAGGTACATCTATATAGAGCATTCGTTGGAATCTGTTGGCGCCGTCTATTATAGCAGCCTCATGCATTTCAGGGGAAATACCGGACAACGCTGCGAGATAGATTATAGTAGCCCATCCACATCCCTGCCATATATCAGACCAAACATAAATGGAACTAAAATACTTAGGATCGGCCAGAAAATCTTTCTTTGTCCCACCGAACATACTAATCATCTGATTTATAAATCCTATCTTAGGTGAAAGAAACTGCAGGATCATCCCAACCATTACTACCATAGAAATAAAGTGTGGCATATATGTAACCATCTGCACTGTCTTTTTAAAACGTGCGTGCCTTGTATTGTTGAGCGCAAGGGCAAGAATAATAGGGAATGGGAAACCTACGAGTAGATCATATATACTTATAATAAGAGTATTTCTAATAACTCTGGAAAAATTATAACTATTAAAAAACTTTATAAAGTTCGTAAGCCCTATCCAATCACTCCCTAAGATTCCTTTGTTAGCCTTAAAATTACGGAAAGCTATTTGCACCCCATACATCGGTATATAGCGGAAAATAAATAGCCAAGCAAGGGGAAGTGCAATTATAATATATAGCTGATAGCTAAGCTTTATATTTTTTCGTATGGAACTCCACTTTTTTACTCTATTATGAAGATACATATGCATATATTTTTTCTGAGTATCCAATATGATAACCTCCAATTTCATTGAAACAATTTGTTAAAGGTTAGGATTATTTTCTCAAACAAATACAAGGTTTGAGCTTAAAAAATAATCTTTGAAATAACTAAGGTTATTGGGGATTCAATCTGTTACTGCTGAGAATTTGTTAGTTAGTTTCGGAAACTAACTAATTATATTATACTTATACATTTTTAGTTTGTCAACAGTTTTATGATTATTCTATGTATATTATTAAATGAATGTTAAATAAAAAGTGAAAATGTAGCTTGCCTACGCAAGCAAATAAATTAAAGTACGTTACTTTGCTTTGCAAAAAACGGATCAAGCAATTTCTTCCGTTATTTTAATTTGGCTTATCATTTATATGAGTTCTTTATAAATTTCTACATAGGTATCCCGCATATATTTAATTTGCTCATTGAGTAAATCATCATGTTCAGGGTTATCCTCAATTATCTTAAGGGTAGCTACGGCATCTTCCATAGAATCAAACTCAGCTTCCCAAATCATAGCATTGGTGGGTTCTCTGCTGATTACCGGGATATATCTGCGTCCCATTTTCATTTCAGGCGTTTTCTCCTCTAATTTAATAAAACTTTTTTCAAGCGTTAAAAAGGCATCACTATCGCATTTATCAAAATACTGCACAAATCTTAATTTATAAACCATGGTTCTACCTCCCAATTTTCCTTTTTTATTTTTTGTAAAATGGTTTTTTTGCTCACATATTTGGCAATACTGTCTTCACACTCTATAGCCATGCCAGCACATAAAGTACCTAATTCTACAGCACTAGCAATAGGCGTTTGTCCAAATTTACTATCATTTATACCTTTCTGAAATGGTATGCCCATTGCAATAGCAGCAATAGTTCCGCCAAGACAAGCATCTCCAGCGCCTGTAGTATTTATCACCTGCGCAGGCATAGGGGGTATAAATTCAATATTTCCTTTACTAACAGAATATGCACCTTTATTTCCACAAGTAATTAGTAGTAACATATCCGAGTTGTAATCCTTGATATATTCATATAGTTCTACTGCTATCTCCTCAGTTGGGAATTTTGATCCAATGATTGCTATAGCCTCTTCTTCATTTACAGCTAATAAGTCACAATATTTGAATACACCAGAGGCTTTGAATTCTTCAGCTTCAGATACCGGCACAGATAAAACACAAAAACCGCCTTTTTCATGACCCTCTTTTAATATAGAAATACGACTATCAACGCTTACCTCAGGGATTGCTGCTACAATACTGGAATCATTAACAATTATCTCTTCCATACTATTTTTCACATAATCTACATTTACTTTTTCATTAGCTCCGTTAACAGATGTAAAATTGCAACCTTCCTTGTCGGGGTATTGCAAACAAATACTTATAACTGTAGGCGACTTGGGATGTACTTTAATAAAGTCTGTTTTCATCCCAGCTTGATTCATTTCATCTATTAATTTTTCTCCATTTGCATCATCTCCAACATAGCCTATAGGATAAACCTTTGCATCTGGTGATAGCAACTCAGCAATATAATGGAATACAATATGAAGTTTACAATAATCTTTGGCCTCACTTAATTCAACAAGCCTTGATTCGCTTCTACCTAAAGTTTCATTGATATCGGTATGAAAAAGCATACCCACCCCGATACCACCTATTCCAAGTACTTTATTATATTTCAAACTCATGCGTTAACCCCCCTAAATTTCCAATCAGGGTTCTCAGAGAAAGGATGGCATGCTGTTTCAGCAGATGCAGTTATTAAAACATCAGAATGTTCCTGTAATAGCGTCATCGGGTATTCTGGTATAGGCTCTGAGAAAAGAGCTATACGAAGCGCTGTCTGTTTCCATGCCCCTGTTGCAGAATAGACCCGTATTTTTTTGGCTTTCATGCATTCCTTAACACCTAGTGTAATAGCTTTCGGGGGCATGAACTGCCAGGCAGCACCAAAACTTCTGTGTGATAAAGCTAAAATGGTATCCATGTTATTTTCTATAATTCGTGCTGTGGAGTTTCTTATATCATTAATAGTAACATGGCTATATGGGTTACGTATCGCTTGATTAAATGCGATGTGTCCATCTTGTCCCCATCCACCCAAAGTATAATCAATGTCATTCTCCTCAATCATACCGGATATTTCGCATAAATTATAAGGAGTTAAATAATGCCTGTTTTCGTGAAGAACTTGCAAATCATTATCTATACAATTATAAAAATGGCGATCCATAAATGTCCTAAAATTCGATGGATCATCTTCGGGTAAAGGCTTACCTTCCCAGTCGAGGTTTTCGTCCATATGAAAAACCACAACATTTTTTAATGATACCCGTTCCGTATTTATCATACGTTTGAACGGTGCATACCAATCCTTTGGACCACATGGAACAATAGCCCTATATATTCGTCCTTCCTTATTCGCCAACTTGATATCATCCACAAAGTCACGTGCCATCGCTTCTCCCACCGCCTGTGCATCCGGTACAATCCTTAATGGCACTTTAATTTCCGGATTCCCGATTAATTGACTTGACGGTATAGAGCACCATTCGTAAAGCTTTTTAAGATCAATCATTATATATCCTCCCCGTAAAGATAATATTAGTATATAACCGGTCTCTCCTTATTCTTTATGGATCTGCCAACTACTTTGATAAAATAATCCACATCAAAAGCATTATGTATGTGAGGTTCAATTTTATTCGCATAGTCTTTTACATCTTCCCATAGAATGTTTGCTTGTTCAAAGTTACCCTTAGCTTTCTCTGACAGTGCCTTTGATAATAGAATGCATATTTGTGCATGGTATCGGAGATATTCCCAAGTTGTTTTAGTACATAACTCTTTTGACGATAAAATATTCTCTTCAATTAAAGGAATCATATCTTGTATGACTAATGGTATAGATGAATACTTAGCTGCACTTACCTCATCTACAAGCTTTTTTTCGATACGCAGATAAGGTGGATCGAACATTTCTGAAATTTTTTCAAAGTATTCTTTCATTTTATTCGCATGTTCGCCAAAGATATCCCTATAATAATCTATAGCAACAATGTTAAAGCTCTGGTTTTTATTCCATAAAGCGCTAGCCATTGCATGCATTCCAAGAGCTGTAGGAAAAAACGCTCGCTGAACTTGGCAACTCATCATTCCGTTTAAGCCTAATTTATCGAGGTTCTTCATGTCATCAAATAAAACTTCTGCCATTTTAAAGCCACCCGGATCATAATTGTGATCCCAAATAAGATGATAATCAAAATCAAAGCTATCGCCTGAGAACTGTTTTTGCCACTGGGAAAGATACTCGATGTTTTCGCTTACACTTTTAGGCATGCTTAGCTTATTTCTTATGTAAGGTTCTGTTTTGACCTCATCGTCTCCCAATCCGCTACAAAGTGAGGTTGTATAGGTGCGTGTGATGGGGGCAAACATCATAGCAAATCGATCAGGGTTATTAATTCTCTCATTTTGTGGTGCCCATAAAAGATCAACATATAGCAAAAATACCAGTTTAGTAGGTATGTTTTCTTCATTCAAGCGGGCATCTACCTCATTGAGTAGCATGACATAGAAATCTGATGGAAGGATATCTTTGCAGTTCTCGCACTCACAATAATTATTCATGCCATCTGCTAGCCAAAAGTGCAAGTAATCTACACTCTTGTGGGTCTTGCAATATTCCACAATGGCGGATACCATTCGGTTACGTACTTCCGGATTTGAATAACATAGATTGGTATTTAGGGGAATGCCTTCATCAAGTACTCGTTTACCGTTTACAAGAGCAAAATATTGTTTAGTATCTTCCAGAACATAATAATCCTTTTGATCCCAGCTATTACCCTCTATACCAAACGGTTCACAAGTCCAACCATGACCAGTTGCATGATACATCATGCCTCTTTTCTTGATTTCAGTAATATGATAATCTACCATAGCCTGAACTTCTTCTACATTGGTTTGCTGTGCTTCCATTGTGGGGTTAGAGCTATGATGGTACCATTTTTCATAGAATGTATATGGCACCATGAATTGATTAAAATACCCGTTCATGCCTATTTTAGGCAACCAATCAATCATCCTCATAACATGATCAAATGATACTGCACCCTCTATACATACCCCTCTATGTCGATAAGATGCCTTTTCATTTATTGCTACAGATATATTCTTTAAACTTCTTTGAGGAATGTGTTCACCATCTATCCCCGGACGAACCCAACGGCATCCTAATTCCCTAAGGAAGCGATATGCTGCAATCAAAACGCTGCGTTCATTAGTTCCTGTAATGATACCCGCACCGTCTTTCACACTTATATATATCGCATCATCTCTATCTGGGTCATCTACATTCATAAGGCGGGAATTAAAAGCGTCACATAATCCAACCCATAAGACATTTTTTAAATTATCTTGGTATATGCTAACCTTTAATAACGCAATATCTAGGTCGGGATTAATTGCAGTAATATATCTTTTTAACTCTTGCACTGCAAAATCTACCGTTCTGCTATTCCCTAAGCATACTATTCTCCATTCCATAAATACTACCCCTTTTTAATATGCTATGCCAACATATTCCTGAACATCAATGGGTAGACGGTTCAAAACTCTTGCATCATCACCAAACTTTCCTATAGTTTTTTCTACAATATAGAAATCAACCCCCGGAATAACAATTTGGTTCCAATAGCTACCCATTCCTTTTACAGCGACATCTAGCATCGTGATAATCTGGTTTCCTAATGGTTCGTTTGAATCCAAAGTTATAGCGCCATAAAATTCTTGGCATTCGGTATAACCACCACCATGTGTGCCAGAATATGGCTTTTGATGTTCCATATCTACATAATGACCAACAATCCTTGCCACTTCTTCTTCACGGAATTTCATATAGTCTATTAAGGCCTGCTCTTGAAGTTTAGCTGGTAGCCTATGTTGCGCTACTTCTTTGTATTTAGCTAATCCTACTCTGAAAGCTTCACCTACAAAGTCGAGCCAAAATTGTTGTTGTTTAGTTACCTTGGTAGGATGTTCTACCGCAACCACTGAGACACGTTCACATGAGGTTAATCCATCTCGTTTTGGAGCTACTCCAATATGTACTACATCACCGTATTGAATAACACGGTTTAATGCTTTGCCAATAAGTGTCCTATTTGCCTCTCCGGAGGTAACCATGATATCAAAGCCCATTTCTTCTACGCCCAGTTCGTAAGCAATGTTATAGCCCCATTGAGCAACCTGTGTTTCATACATACCGGGTTTAAGTATTGCAAGCATACCCTCTAACATATAGTCGGAAATAATGCTGGATTCCTCGGTAAGTTTCATTTCAATATCAGATTTCTCATATCTGACTTTATGGTAAGCATCCTGCATATCGACAATTTTGTCCGCCCCACCAAAGTATTCTTTCAATGTATTATATATTGAAACCGGCAAAACTGCTTTAGGAGTTAGAAGAGCAATTCTATCAGGTTTTTTCCCTGCGCATTCTTCTATAACATCTTCAAATCGTTCTGCATCAACCGGGTATACTTCGTCTGCAAGCTGTAGCAATTCTACTTTATGTACCTTAGAACCAGATCTAGGGCTAAGTTGCTCTGAAACAAATCCACCCTCCAAACCTGCCAAAATGTGAAATCCATTCTTCCCTATAACGCCTGCCACTGGTTCAATTGTAATATTCGTATTGCCACCCAAATAAGATACATCACCCCGATAGTTTTCGTCTGAATATACAATTCCCAGTTCAAATCCTGACTGCTTAAGGCCCTGATAAACCGCATTGCTACGCCGTTTAAATTCTTCAAGCGGAACCCTTAGCTCTTTATCAAAGCAGGGTGCCCCCGATAAAACTTTATCAATCGCCCTAGCCTGTTTCATCCATAAATCTGATTTATACATACGGTTTCCCACTTCCTGCATTTAAACCCTATTACTTGTCATCAACAGTTTCACTTATATAGTCAATATATGGAGGGAAATTAAGCTTAGGCGACATTTCATAACCACCTATAAGCAGGTCATCGTCATGAGGATCAAAAAACGCCACTCTCTCATTGCCTGGTTTTCATCCAGGAAATATAACGAGGTTTAGATTTCCCCCACCTCTATAGGATATTACTCAATCCATTCCTATGATAGTTGGAATATTCATATCTGTTAAGAAATCGCTTAGTTAAGCATCTTATTGTAAATTTTTATAATCTACTAGCACCTCAGAAAGTGCACTATATATAGCTCCATATACACCCGATAACGTTCCTAATCGAGCATCTCTGATTATAGGCATAAATGGTACACTTTCAACAATCTTTTTTTTAAAGCAGGGGAAATATTTTTTCATACGTCCACCTAATCCGCCACCAAATATAATAACATCAATGTTTAAGATTGCAGTAATGCTAATAAGCAACATTAAGATGTTTTCAATAAGTTCAACTATTATCTCTGATGCTTCTGTCTCATGCTTATCATATCTGTCGAATAATTCTGATACATCTTCAATTTCAACCCCAAGCTGTTTTTCCTTCTCAACAAGAAAATTGTACTTCTTTATAAGATACTTAACTGAAATTGATTTTTCATAACTTCCAGCATCTTTATCCGGAATAGGTTCATGTAAACTTCTAAAACAACAAAATCCTATTTCACCGGCAGCATTGTTCTTACCGGTGTATAAGTCTCCATCTAATATAATCCCCGCTCCAATGCCTATGCCAAGGTTTATATAAACAACGTTTTTGCAATCTATTTCCTCAGGGTAACGATTCTTATACTCACCTAAGGCTCCTGCATTAACATTGTTTTTGATAATAATATGGGCATTGAATCTTTTATTAAAATAGGCTGGTATATCAACATTCTCTAAATTTTTTATAAACGGTGTTAAATAAGTTTTCTTAGACATTTCATCGATCAAGCCAGGGATTCCGATACAAATGGCAAGGATTTTATCCTTGTGGATTTGCTGTTCAGAACATATCCGGATAATAGCCTCACCTACTCTTTGTATTATTTTCTCTCCTCCGGAATCAGCATATGTTTCAGTCTCTATTATTTTTTTGATTTTCCCGGATAAGTCCGCTAAACCCACACGGATCTTAAAATTGCCTATATCGACACCAATTACAAACGATTTTTCAGAATTAAAGGCAATTAAAGTAGATTTCCGTCCGATATCATTGTCTCCCTGGCCAATTTCTTTAACTATATCTGCTTCCAAGAGTTCTTTTATATTTTTGGATACAGCCGGCTTAGATATCGATAATTCTCTAGATATATCTGCCCTAGAGATTGGTCCCTTTGTTCTAATCGTTTTAAGTATCAAGTTTTTGTTAACATCACCGATGTTTGCTGTGTTTAGTATTTTCATTTGTTGTCCCCCATTTAGTTAGTTATCGTCATTAACTATATAATTAATATACTACAGGTTGCAAATCAAGTCAAGAGTATATTTTTAAAAGTGGGTTGTGAGATGAAAAAATTACTGTTCACAGGTGGCTGTGGAGATATATTGTGCAACGTTAGTAAGCTGTGAATAGTAACAAAGCTAAAGTTTATAGTCTTTCTTTTGCAAATAGATTTTAACTATGTCAATCAGACTTTGAGCCAATTAACCTAAACCATCTGAAAAAGTCTATTCTTTTATTGCATAAGAAAAATCCATCCCTGTGTTTTTGTCGCTTCTTTCCGGGATGGAATTTACCTATGCAAACACTTGAAGCATAATATTAAATTTCACTGCAATAACTTGAAGCATACACGAATGCGTACTTTAGACCATGATATTACTCTCCCTTTCTTTTTATACCTCTGAAAAACGAGCTTACAACCGGTGCCAATAGGCTAAAGCCTGCTACGGGCATCCATTCATCCAAAGTCAGCGGAACTGTTTTAAAAAGATTTTGCAGTATCGGCATATATACCACGCCAAGCAATTGACCTAAGGATGTAAGTACGGAGAATACCAGCCAGAGATTATTGAAAATTGGTATCTCAAATATTGACCTTTTCTCTGATTTACATTCAAACACGTGGATTAACTGGCTTAACACAAGTGTTACAAGAGCGGCTGTCCGCGCACTTGTAAGGTTATCTGAAAGTCTAAGCACAGTAACAAAAGATAATAGGGTTGAAATACCGATAAAAATACCTCTTATAATAATCAACTTCCACAAACCGTCTGAAAAAACACTTTCATCGGGATCCCGTGGCTTTTGCTTCATAACATCACTGCTTCCCGGTTCCATGCTCAGAGCAATTGCAGGCAATCCATCTGTAGCAAGATTGATTAATAGAATTTGCACAGGAAGTAATGGTACAGGCATACCTAAGAGCATACCCAAAAACATGGTTAGAACTTCACCTATATTGCAGGATAGAAGGTATCTTATAAACTTTCTGATATTAATATAAATATTGCGACCTTCTTCTACTGAAGCAACAATAGTTGAGAAATTATCATCCATAAGGATCATTGATGCTGCCTGCCTTGTTACATCAGTACCGGTACAGCCCATTGCTACCCCGATATCAGCTTCCTTTACCGCAGGTGCATCATTTACTCCGTCACCGGTCATTGCCACAATATGCCCTTTCTCCTTGTATGCTTTCACGAGTCTTAGCTTATGCTTTGGGAGCACCCGAGCAAAGACAAACGCATCCTCTATACGTCGGCTTAACTCCGCATCACTCATAGCTTCCATTTCACTTCCTGAGATAACCTCCTGTTTATCATCAATTATCTTTAATTCTGATGCAACAGCACGGGCAGTTTCCTTATGATCACCTGTTATCATAACAGGCCTGATTCCCGCAATCTTACATTTCTCCACTGCCTCAAAGGCTTCCTGCCTTGGAGGATCCATCATTCCTGCAAGCCCGATAAAGGTAAGCTCCTCTTCAAAATCATCTGGAACATCCATGCCTTTCTTAATAAGTCGATAAGCCATACCGATGACCCGCAGCGCCTCATGAGCCATTAGATTATTTTCTCTTTCAATTCTTTGTTGGTCATAATCCAAAATATTTCTTTCTTTGTCAGCTACGAGAATATTCGTACATTTTTGCAGCAGTATCTCGGGTGCACCCTTTGAAAATATTATTTTATCTCCTGTCGGAAGTTTACACAAAACCGACATCATTTTTCTATCTGAATCGAAAGGAATTTCTTTTATCCTTTCATATTCATCAGCCAGCATCTCCGGATCAAGTTCAGCGTCCATAGCCATTTGAACAAGCGCAACCTCGGTTGGGTCTCCCAAAAAAACTTCTTCGTCGTCGTTATCAAACTCATTTTTATCCATAGCCTGTATGTTTACATTTCCGCACAATATTCCTGTTTTCATCATTAAATTTAGTCCGGTAATTCTTTTTGCTGATATTTCCTTTCCCTGCAGTAAAAACTTACCTTTTTTATTCTCATTATCCCGGTTGATTTGATACCTCGTCCTTCCGCTGTACACTGAAACCACTCTCATTTTGTTTTCCGTTAGAGTACCTGTCTTATCAGAGCATATTACAGTTGCGCATCCCAAGGTTTCTACAGCAGGCAGCTTTCTGACAAGAGCATTTCTTTTTACCATTCTTTGAACTCCGAGAGCAAGTGCTATGGTTACAACAGCAGGCAGTCCCTCCGGAACAGCAGCAACAGCAAGGCTAATCCCTGAAAGAAGCATAGAGAAGATGTTTTCTCCTCTTATTATTCCTGTTAAAGATACTATCGCACATATTATAAAGCACGCGGTTACTATATAGCTTCCAAGAGCTTCAAGCTTTTTTTGCAGCGGCGTATCCTGAGTTTGTGTTTCTTGAATCATATGGGCAATCTTTCCCATTTCTGTTGCCATTCCAGTCCGGGTTACGGCAATTTTCCCCGTGCCTCCTGTTGTTATGCATCCCATATATGTAAATGTTTTTTTAAATGCTTCAGTTTCAGGATCGGCATCAAGCGGCGATAAAGAAACTTTTTTTGCCACTGGCATAGATTCTCCGGTTAGCATTGATTCGTCAACCTGCAGGTCATTAGCCTCTATAATACGGCCATCAGCGGGTATCCTGTCTCCGGCTTCTAATACAACTACATCTCCCGGAACAATATCCTCTGCCGATATCTCACGCAATTCATCGTCTCTAATTATTTTTGCCTTAGGAGCTGCCAGCTTTTCAAGAGCTTCCATAGTTTTTTCGGTATGCATCTCCTGATAAAAGCCAAGAAAAGCATTCAAAAAAACAATTACAAGTATTGTAAGTGCCTCCGTAACCTCTCCCATGATCATTGATACTGCAGTAGCGCCCAATAGAACCAATACCATAAAGTCTGTAAATTGAGAAAGAAGCAACAAAAACCAGGATGTTCTCTTTTTTTGGATTAGCTTGTTCTTGCCATATACCTCCTGCCTTTTTTTTGCTTCTCTTTCTGTTAACCCATAATCATTACTTTTATTTTTTGACTGTTTTGGCATAAGTCTAACAGCTTCCATTTCACATGCCTCCTTGAATTGGTAGTTTCGATACCTTGTCCTGCTCAGATTTTCTTTAGATTATATGCCTTAGAATTTATAAATAGTACAAGCGCCTTAAGCGCTCAGAGTTTAAGAACTATTGTATAATATGGTTATCACCCGGAAAGTCACAAAGTGATTTTCTGATGAAATTTAGAAATGTATAGTTAAATCAAAACACCGTGGTAGAAATCAATACATAATTTGACACGTTCAATAATATGAAATAAAATAAATTTGTTCAAATACTATGAGTGAACTGAGAAAATAGGATCTGCATATTTTCGATTCAGGTTCCACACAATTATTGAAAAACAGCGAATCACTTGGATATTAAAAGCTTTTTCACAGGAGAATGAGCAATAAAATTCGCAGAAAGATGCATATATGACTTACAGTTTTAAAGTTAAGGAGTAGCAATGAAAAAGGAAAACAGTAATCAGGTTAAACCAATAGCCACAATTAAGGCCTCATTTGTAAAAAACTTTTTTTCTAATCACTATATTGATCTTATCCTTGCAGGTTTTATTTTTTTATGCTTTTTACCAATCTTTTCAGGCTGGTATTACGGTGACGATGCAACAAGTCATTACACAAAAACCTTTATGCGACAGGAAAACAGAACCCTGTTACAATACATCTTATCCCAGATGGACTATTATATTTTGCAGGTTGGGAGGTTTTATCCCGCGCATATCTGGCATCGTTTTTTAACCTTTTATATTTTTGACTCAATCCAATTGTACAGATTTTTTATTCTAGTAATGAATGCTTCTGCAGTCTACTGCTTTGCATGGATGGTTAAGGAGTTTTCAAGCTCAAAAAGACTTTATTATGCGGTATTATTACTGTTTCCGGGTGTCTTCTTTTTCCTGACAAGATATGATGATGCTATCACAAGCTACTACATGTTCATTCAAGCTCTTGTTATTTATTTGTCTATTTCATTAATATGCCTTAGAAAATATATATTGAACGGGAAAAAACGTTATATGGTTATCAGCCTCTTGCTGTATACCTTAAGCCTTCTTACCTATGAATCATCATATCCAATGTTTCTGGTTTATCCGCTTGCTATTTTCTATCTATCAGATTCACCCGCTAAAGAAAGGCTTAAAAGGACTATCATCGGATCAATACCCCATTTTGTCACAGCCGTAGTTTGCTTTGGTATTTATATTTATTTTTCTATTAACGCAACAGCAGAATATCAGGGGATTAGTTTCAACCTTGATATCGGAAGAATCATTGTAACGTTTATAAAACAGGTTATAGCGGCTTTTCCTGTTGTACCGCATTCTTACCTTATATTTGATCAACAGTGGAATTACCATTTTAATATTAATAATGCAATCAATAACATAACTATTCTCGACATTACTACTGCAACTATCTTTACCTGTATACTTATTTTGTTTTATAACCGGTATAAGGACGAGAATGTTTCTGTGAAGAGTAGAAGGTTCCTAATTTTTCTTTCAATTCTTTTAGTAGTTTGCCCCAGCCTTATAATCAGTGTTTCAATGAAATATCAGCAAGGACTTATTTGGGGTCTTGGGTATCTGACAATTTATATAACTCGTTTTGGTCTTTTGCTCCTTGGATTCTTCGCATATGAAAAAATTATTTCATTCTTTAAAAAAGGCTTTCTAAGAACCACAGCTCAAGTCATTGCAGTATGTGCTCTTATTATCGTTCATTTGTTTTCTCTCCAAGGAAACAGGAATGTGTTATACCACAAAAACCAAACCACTCACGTCAGGCTTATTGCTGAGGAAGCTATCAATGCCGGTTTATTGAGCGGAATTCCCGAGAACTCAATAGTATATCTCGGCAATATATGGTATGATTTCCCTTCTTTTTCCCGCAACAAGATATTCAGCGAAGCTTGTGCTGCAAAAGTGACGACGGATACAATGAGAAGCTTTATCGCTGCATCATATAAAAATACTGGTGCACCGAGAACATATTTATATGGAGACCACAGTGTTTATTATTTTCATTTTAATAAATTCCTGTCAAACACCGGATATGCTTTCTCCGGAAAGATAAATACCCTTTCGGTTGATGAGAAAAATATAACAGAAATGACAGCAGAGAATTTTAAGCTTTATTATTCAGGTGAAGAATGCACCGCTATAGATATCGCTGTTTGGGATGGCGATGATTTTGTAACAAGACGGTTCCCGCTGGTACCATACAAATATAAGACCTATATCGTTCAAGTACCGGGGTTGGTAGATTTAGAATCGATTAATTTGGTGAATAAGGTAAAAGCAAGCCTTTGGGAAGTCGAGTAAATTACCCAGCGAATGAATCACCCGCCAAGCTTTTTCAACTTATTTATTAACCCCTTGTACATTTTGAGTCGATACGTGAACCACCCGCCACCATGCTTTTTCAATCAGAGTAGTTGAAAATATGTTAAGATGCAGGGCGGGCAGGGCTCACTGTATCTATTGCATCATATCTCAATGTCGAGTCCCACAGGGCAATGGTCAGAGCCAAAGATATCTGAATATATTGTTGCTTCCTTAATGTTTTCTTTTATTCTGCTAGAGACCAGAAAATAGTCTATACGCCATCCAACATTTTTTTCTCTTGCACGAAACATATATGACCACCAAGTGTATGCCTCTGTTTTGTCAGGGTAAAGATATCTATAACTGTCGGTAAATCCATCATTAAGAAGATTGGTTAGTTTATCCCTTTCCTCATCTGTAAAGCCAGCGTTTTTCCTGTTTGTAGACGGATTCCTCAGATCAATCTCGTTATGTGCAACATTTAAATCACCGCATATTATAACAGGTTTTTTTGTATCAAGGTTTTTTAAATATACTCTGAATTCCTGCTCCCACTGCATCCGGTAGTCAAGCCTTGTCAATTCACGTTGTGAATTTGGTGTATAAACAGTTACCAAATAAAATTTTTCGTATTCAGCGGTAATAACTCTGCCTTCCTGATCATGCTCATTTATACCTATTCCGTCTACAACACTAATTGGCTTTTCCTTAGAAAACAGTGCCGTCCCCGAATAACCTTTTCTCACCGCATAATTCCAGTATTGATAATAATCATTTATATTTAATTTAACCTGTCCTTGCTGAACTTTTGTCTCTTGAAGACAGAATATATCTGCATCAACTTCATTGAAAAAGTCCATAAAACCTTTGCCAAGGCAAGCTCTTATTCCATTTACATTCCAGGATACAAGCTTCATCTATAGTTCCTCCGGTCGCACTAAAGCTTCTTTTTTTAGGATGTTAATTGATGTGTTTGAAAAGCCATGCATGCATCATTTTTACATGTCTTTTCCGGGTTAGTGCCCGGCAAAAAAAGCAGCTGCTTCTCTAAAGGTTAAGCAAACTTAAGCTATACATACCCAGCTTTCCAAACGCATTTCTTTACCTCTACTTTTTACCTAAATACTTATATGGAGAACCGGATACGAATCTATAGCTCCTGCCTCGAATATCTTTATAGAGCTCCGGTGTAACCTTGCTAAGCTCAATTACATTTCCCTCATCATCAATGACCTGATAGCTATTACCTGAGACATGTGTCAGATTGTAATCCTGTCCTTCCTGCAGTGGAACTTTTCCCCCGCCGGATACCAAATTTAGAATCAGGACCATGCTGATTCCTGCAATAATAATGGTTGTAAGAATTAACACCATGCTTTTTGTACTACGATCTCTTCCTGTTTTTCCTTTTGCACCCATTTCATATCCCTTTCTTTTTCGTCTTCTTCTGCCATAATGATACTTTTTGCCTCATTGTGTGCCTGTATTGCTATGCCAAAATGGCACATGCATCAATTCACGTTTATATATGTTGAACTTCCAATTCAATATATATAATGATTGCTTCCTGGTAGATAATCATATCATAATTATACATGTTGCACAAAAGATTTTTTATCATTTAAAAAGGCTTCTGGTTTTTATCACCAGAAGCCTTTTAGCTTTTCGATTACTCTGCCGCCATCTTTTTGTATGATTCATATCTAGCTTTTGCGTCTTCCGCAGCTTTGGTGTAAAGCTCCTCAGCCACATCAGGGAATGTCTTTTTCAGTGAGGTATAGCGAACTTCGCCATCCAGGAATTTACGGAAGTCTTCCTTTGGTTCTTTGGAATCCAAAATGAATGGATTCTTTCCTTCCTTTTTCAATTCCGGATTGTAACGCCACATATGCCAATATCCTGAATCAACTGCTTGTTTGATTCTTGCCTGGCTGCGACCCATACCCTCGCGTATTCCATGGTTTACACATGGTGAATATGCAATGATTAGTGACGGTCCGTCATACTTTTCAGCTTCGGTGATAGCCTTCATCATTTGGTTTTTGTCTGCTCCCATAGCTATTTGAGCTACATAGACATAACCATAGGTTGTGGCAATCATACCAAGATCCTTTTTCTTAACTCTTTTACCGGAGGCTGCAAACTTTGCAACAGCAGCGGTAGGAGTTGATTTTGAGGATTGTCCGCCTGTATTTGAATACACTTCGGTATCAAATACCAAAACATTTACATTTTCGCCGGACGCAAGAACATGATCCAGTCCGCCGTAACCGATGTCATAAGCCCATCCGTCTCCTCCAAGGATCCAGACTGATTTTTTAATAAGGTAATCACGGCTTTCCAAAATCTTTTCAACTAATTTTTTAGCCTCAGAATCATTAACCGGATTTGCTTCTATTGCTTTAATAACCGCCTCAGAAGCTTTCTTTGATTCATCTGCATCCTCTTTGCCAAGTACCCAGCTGTTTATGGCATCCTTTAATTCAGCAGAAATATCCTTTTCTAATAGCTCCTTCATATTGAGTTCAAGAGCCTCACGGATATGGCGGATAGCAACAGCCATTCCATAGCCATATTCAGCATTATCTTCAAACAGCGAGTTTGCCCATGCAGGACCTTTACCTTCTTTATTTTTTGTGTATACTGTTGAAGGTGCAGAACCTCCCCAAATGGAAGAGCATCCCGTTGCATTTGCAATTATCATTCTGTCACCGAATAATTGTGTGACTACTTTGATATATGGTGTCTCACCACAGCCCGCACAAGCACCGGAGAACTCAATCAAAGGCTGGGAGAACTGGCTGCCCTTTAAGGTTGTCAACGGCATTAAGTCATCCTTAACAGTAACCTTATTTCTGGCATAATCCCAGTTTTCTACCTCATGCATCTGTGTTTCCAGAGGCTTCATAATCAAAGCTTTTTCCTTTGCAGGACAGATATCTGCGCAGTTTCCGCAGCCGGTACAGTCAAGAACGCTTACCTGCATTTTATAATCTAAACCCTTGAGCTGTGCTCCTATTGCTGGCTTAGATATAAAGCCTTCCGGAGCGTTTTTCTTTTCTTCCTCGTCCAACAGGAATGGACGAATTACAGAGTGTGGGCATACAAATGAGCATTGGTTACATTGTATACAATTATCAATTTGCCATTCCGGAACAGTAACAGCAATACCACGCTTTTCATAAGCCGAAGAACCACTTGGGAATGTTCCGTCCTCAGCACCTGAAAATGCGCTAACAGGCAGCTCGTCACCCTTCATTGAGTTCATCGGCCTCATAATGTTTTTAACAAAATCAGGAACATCACAGTCTTTATCAGTAACTGCGTCCTTTGCGGTTTTCCAGCTTTCAGGTATTGAAACCTTGTGCAAAGCTTCTATTCCCTGATCAACTGCCTTATAGTTCATCTGGACTATTTTTTCGCCTTTTTTACCATATGATTTAACTATGGATTCTTTCAAATATTTAACCGCATCGACAACAGGAATAACATCAGCAAGCTTAAAGAAAGCGGCCTGCATAATCATATTGATACGACTTCCAAGACCAATTTCCTCAGCGATTCCTGTGGCATTTATCGTATAGAAGTTTATATCATTATTTGCTATCTGGCGTTTCAATTCACCGGGAAGCTTTTCATCAAGCTCAGCATCATTCCACTGGCAATTCAGTACAAAACTCCCGCCTTTTCTTAAACCGGCAACCAGATCATAACTGTCGACATAGGATTGGTTGTGGCAAGCAATATAATCCGCTTCTTCAATCAAATATGTTGATCTGATTTTATTTTTACCAAAACGAAGGTGAGAAACTGTAACACCGCCGGACTTTTTGGAGTCATATGAGAAATATCCTTGAGCGTACAAATCTGTTTCATCGCCGATGATCTTTATTGCGCTTTTATTCGCACCAACTGTACCATCAGAGCCAAGACCCCAGAACTTGCACCTTACGGTTCCTTTGCTCTCGGTAACAATTTTTTCAGTGATATCAAGAGACAGGTTTGTAACATCGTCTTTAATACCAATTGTAAACTGATCCTTCGGATTGTCTGATTTCATATTATCAAACACTGCTTTGATCTGTGAGGGTGTGGTATCCTTTGAACCAAGACCATAGCGTCCGCCTACGATAAGAGGTTTATTGCCCCTGTTGTAGAATATGCTTTTAATGTCAAGGTATAAAGGTTCTCCAATAGCGCCAGGTTCCTTTGTTCTGTCAAGAACAGTAACTTTTTTTACGCTATCAGGCAGAACATCGAAGAAATACTTTGCTGAGAAAGGACGGTACAGGTGTACTTTTATAACACCAACCTTTTCACCTTTAGCTCTTAAATAATCAACTGTTTCTTCAATAGATTCCGTAACAGAACCCATTGCTATAATAACATGCTCAGCATTCGGATCACCGTAATAGTTGAAAGGCTTGTATTCTCTTCCGGTAATCTTAGATATTTCTTTCATGTAATCAGCAACAATATCAGGAACAGCATCGTAGAACTTGTTGGATGCTTCCCTTGCCTGGAAGAAAATATCCGGGTTTTGAGCTGTGCCTCTGGTAACAGGATGCTCAGGATTTAATGCGCGTTTTCTGAATTCTTTAATAGCATTCCAGTCAACGAGATTGACCAAATCTTCATAATCCATTGTTTCGATTTTCTGTATTTCATGTGATGTTCTAAAACCATCGAAAAAGTGAACGAATGGAACTCTTGATTTAATTGCGGCTAAATGCGCCACACCTGCCAAATCCATAACCTCTTGGACGCTTCCGGCGGCCAGCAAAGAAAAGCCTGTTTGCCTTGTTGCCATAACGTCGGTATGATCGCCAAAGATTGACAACGCATGTGAAGCAAGAGCACGAGCAGTAACGTGGAAAACAGCCGGCAATAGCTCACCAGCCATTTTATACATGTTGGGGATCATTAGAAGCAATCCCTGTGATGCAGTAAATGTGGTGGTTAAGGCACCAGCCTGTAAAGAGCCGTGAACAGCACCTGCTGCACCAGCCTCTGATTCCAATTCTGTAACTTTAACCTGCTGTCCAAAAATATTCTTCTTTCCATTGGCAGACCATTCATCTACAAGCTCCGCCATTGGGGAAGATGGTGTAATAGGAAAAATAGCTGCCACGTCGGTAAATGCATAAGCCACATGAGCTGCTGCTGTATTTCCATCCATGGTCTTCATTGTTTTTTTAGACATCAATCTCCCTCCTTCTGATTGATTTATTTTGTTAGTAAATTATTTATATATGATGTGGATTTTGAGCGTTTGCACGAATTAATAATCCTTCATCAATTACCATAATTGAATAATGCATATGTATTGCATCAAAGCACTTTTATCAAAAAACCAAGACCCCCACTTCTATAAGTGGCTTAAAAGCCAGTTATTAATGAAGTGTATTTTCGCCCGGTGGGCTAAAAACACGCAGTGGCGGGTTCCGATTCTACACTTCAGGTGGAGTAGAGTCTCCATCTGAAGCCCATAGGCGTATTTTACAAGTAAAAACGCTTGATGTTCAGCTTTGCTGAACGAGTTCACTACCTTCAATACACTTTGATTGCTTCAATGCGCTTAGATTTCTTCAACGCACCTGTATTGTTTCAATGCATTTGTATTGCTTCAATGCGTTTAGATTTTTTCAACGCATTTGCACTGCTTCAATGCGTATTTCTTCAACTCATTTGCACTGCTTTCAATGCTTTTGCGATACCGGTTTTGTACTTTGTATACAACATATATGATTATACACTATTATGTTTTTAAATTAAAGACTTTTATTTATTTTTCAAGGATCCAAGGTTACAGTTCACACCCCCTATATTTTTTGATATAGCTGTGCAATGACGAATACTCTGCACCGAATCCGATTACAATTGTATCATATTTTCTCCTTATGCGTGAAAAAAATAACGAAAAATTTAGAAAGTTTTAACCCCAGCCACCGGAACGCTCCGATTGAGCGACCCGTAATTTTTTGACTCGCCGCTTGTTGCGTGAAACAGGTACCCGCCACCAAGCATTTTTCAACCAGAATGGTTGAAAATATGCGATGAGGCGGGGGACATCTTAGCCTCGTTATAGAATGTTCCCTGCATCGAAACCATATATATAATCCATTAGCTTACCTATATACACTTTTCGCGTAAAATTATCAGGGAGGTTTGGAACAAGACCTATTTTGTTATAAAAATGGTTATATATCTGCGACTCAAGGACATCAGAGTGTAAAGGGTTCTTTGAATCTTTTTTTCTTTCATAATAGCTTAGCAGCAGAGCTTCTTCTTTGTCCGTAACAATCAAATTTCTTCTTTCTTGTTTTCCCCATGCAGGGTCAAAGTCTTTAATTGCTTTTCTGTCTTTTATCACAATTGTATTAGCTGCATAGTCTCCGACTCTCATAAACCGCCTTGACAGCGCAACAGAAATAATTCCAACACCGTATATACCGGGCAGCATATCCGCAATGCGAATGAAATTTCTGGTTAGACACGCTGAGAAAGATACCGGTTCTCCATTAGCCATTATAACTTTTAGACCTACTATTTTTTTTCCCGGTGTCATTCCCTTCATAAAGTATTCGAAGCATAAATAATATCCAAACTGTAGAAAAAACAAAAGGGTTATAGCAAGAATCACATAAATAGTATTCTCATCAATTGTTAAAATATTTGAAGACATGCCATCTGTAATCAGAGCAATAATAAAAGCTATAATTAGAATAAAAATATTCTGGATTATCGTGTCAATAATTACAGCTACTCCCCTTGAACCCACTCCGGCAAGCTCAAATTCAAGAGCAATATTTTCAGGGGTTTCGACATAATATACATTCCGCATAAATTCAACTCCCAATTAAACTTTAATTTGATTTCACTGAGGCAGGATCTTAAAGGTGTTTGATTAAAATCAGGTTTTCATATATATTACCATAAACATTGTA
>ENA-UOOK01001691-UOOK01001691.1-fermentation-metagenome-genome-assembly--contig:-NODE-1691-length-28543-cov-18.830420_pt1 | contig 28543 bp, 22 predicted proteins | sample MGYA00245777_ERZ724023 | MGnify/ENA primary metagenome ERZ724023 (study PRJEB28704, sample SAMN03018312) | fermentation metagenome | biome: anthropogenic terrestrial biome; feature: soil... | reverse complement strand
GCTCATGATAACAAAACAGAGGTTGTGATCTACGATTATGTCGATATGAACGAACTGATGCTTGCTAACATGTACAGAAAGCGAATGAAGGGGTATGAGGGTATGGGTTATGCGATCCGTGATAAATGAGTGTTTTTTATGGTTGGAAGCGAGCCCTAATCTGCCATCCAGCCATCTGGCAAGAAAAGAGGGTTAAAAAGCCACTGATTAACCATTTCTATGCGGGTATCTGCGGAGAGAAGCGGAATTTATCGATTGACAATCAGAGGGGGTTCGGCAATGTATGAATTTGGGTGAAAAAGGTAAAGGAATTCCGCTTTTCTGAAAAGGTTAATTCCTTGCCAATAAAGCCAATTAGGAGTGAACATGGATCATTTGCAGGACAGATGGCTGTCCATCAAAGAGATATGTGCTTACCTCGGAGTAAGCGATGACACGGTGTATCGTTGGATTAAATTCCACGATATGCCCACCCACAAGATGGGACGATTGTGGAAATTCAAAATCAATGAGATAGATGAGTGGGTCAAGGCTGGTGGAGCGACACTTAAATCAATCAAATCAAGAGCAAAGAAGATATAGTCTCAGAGACTTAATCAATTCAGTTCGCCTATCTGCAAAGGCGATGATTGGTAGTGTGTTATGCTCCTGTCGTATAATCCCAAAGGTATATGCACGCACTGTGATTGAAGCACAAGAATCCCTATATAATGCTGTGGTGAGCAGTTTTACTAAGCATCTATTCCCGCCCACCACCCCAACTAATGGGGCTTTGCCCCATACCCCAATTACTTTATCGGCCTTGTATCAAGGTCTGACGATATATTGATAAACGGAGTATTTAATGGCGCATAAGCTGTCTTTATCGTGGCTGGAACGCTTTCTGGAGGAGGCATGTGAATCCCTGCGAGGGAACATGGATGCCTCGGAATTCAAGGAATACGTGATAGCTATGCTGTTTCTGAAGAGAGTAAACGATCTCTTCAATATTGAACGCAATAACAGAAAAGCAATCCTGGAGAAGAAAGGGGTAAGCGGAGAAGCGCTTGAAAAAGGGCTGGAAAGCGAAGCGAGCTATAATTTCTTTGTACCCAAACGTGCCAGATGGCATAATATCCGGCACCTGAAGAAAGAAATCGGAGACGAACTCAAAAAGGCATTTGAAGCCCTTGAGGATAGCAATAGCGAAACTCTGGAAGGGGTGCTGAAACCGATTGATTTCAACAAGACCCTTGGCAAGAACAATAAACGCATCACGGATAAAGACCTGGTGGAACTGATCACTCACTTCGATAAGGTAGTACTCACCGATGACAATCTGGAGTTTCCTGATCTTCTGGGTTCCGCCTATGAGTATCTGATCAAGTACTTTGCCGATAGCGCAGGCAAGAAAGGCGGTGAATTCTATACTCCCAGGACAGTGGTTAAGCTGCTGGTAAACATCCTTGATCCGGCAGAGGATGCTGAGATCTGCGATCCTGCAGTAGGTTCCGGTGGTATGCTGATAGAAGCCTTTAATCATGTAGAGAGCAAATATGGCTCCGCCAGAAAGCTGACCCTCTATGGTCAGGAAAAGAACGGAACTACCTGGGGCTTGTGTAAGCTCAATATGCTCTTTCACAATATTCTGGATGCCCAGATCGAAAACGGGGATACCCTGATGGAGCCCAAACACGTGGAAGGAGGAGAACTCAAACGCTTTGACATCGTGATCGCCAATCCTCCCTTCTCGCAAAACTACTCAACAGATGGAATGAAATTCAAGGAACGTTATCGCTTCTGGATGCCAGCTAAAGGCAAAGCGGACTTTATGTTCGTTCAACACATGTTCAGCACGCTCAAATCCAATGGCAAGCTGGCTGTGATTATGCCCCATGGAGTCCTTTTCCGGGCTGGAGAGGAGCGCAAAATGCGGGAATGGCTGATCAAAGAAGGTTATCTGGAAGCGATCGTTGGGCTACCTCCGGCATTGTTTTACGGAACAGGTATCCCGGCGTGTATCCTGGTGATCAATCGTAATGCAGCCAGCACCCGTAAAGAAGTGCTCTTCATCAATGCGGATCATGAGTATAAAGTTGGCAAGGTGCAGAATATCCTGCGTCCGGAGGACATTGAAAAGATCAGCTTTGTATATCGGCACAAGCGAGAACTCAGTGCCTATAGCCGTCTGGTAAGGCATGAGGAACTGGAAGCTGAGGAGTATAACTGCAATATCCGAAGGTACGTAGATAACAGCGATCCGGCTGAACCGCATGACGTAACAGCCCATCTTAAGGGAGGAATTCCAGAGAGTGAAGTGAATGCCTTACAGAGCTATTGGGATAACTATCCGGGGATCAGAGAGAAGATTTTTGCCAATGACAGGGACAAATATCTGAAGTATAGCCAGATCATCAGTGACAAGGAAGCCATCAAGGGCTATCTGGATGAGGCAAAAGCGATAAAAGACAAACACGATAGCTATATGACATCCTTGAAGCTCTGGTGGGATGAGCACCAAGCCAAACTGGAAGCTCTTCCTGATAATCGTAATGTTTATGACCTCTATCATGCTTTCTCTGCCACGATAACTGCCAAGATCGGCACCCTGGGTATCCTCGATGAGTTCAAATGCCGAGGTGCCTTTGCCGGATTCTGGAACGATATCTTCAACGATCTGCGCAGTGTGGCAGCCAGTGGATGGAATGCGGAACTCATCCCTGATGATGAAATCCTGCAAAGCCAATTCCCTGAAGTGATCAAAGAACTGAATGATTGCATCGCCAAGCGGGATGAATTGGAAGCGCTCTTCAACGAAGTGAATGATCTGGAAGAGGGTGCCTGGAGTGAAGAAGAATACGAGGTCTTTCCCAAAGAAGAATTAGCTGAGATAAAGGCGACCATTAAGAACATGGGTGCTGAACTGAAAGAGCTGAAGAGGGACATCAAGAACAAGACAAAACAGATCAAAGCCCTCAAGAAGAGCGGCGAAGCATATATTGAGATAGAAAAGGCATTAGAATCACTCAATAAAGCTGAATTTGAACTTGAGAAAAGAATATCAGAACAGGAAGCTCGAATTGCCAGGCATCTGGAGATGGAAAGGGATCTGAAGGATAACCGCAAGAAGATCAAAGAGATTAAAGACCTTAAAGAGCAACTGGTGGAACAGGCAAGAAGCAAGATCAGTGAAGCCGAAGCCAAGCAACTGATTCTACAACGGTGGGAAGCTACCCTTTATACAAAGGTTAACGAGCATTTGATTCAGTATAGCAGAGAACTCAGAACTGCCATAGAAAAGCTTTGGGACAAATATGACCGACCCTTGCACAGGATTCTACAAGAACGGGATAATGCTGCAACAGAACTGAGCAAATATATGCAGGAACTTGGGTATGAGTGAGTGGGTCAAGCTTAAGATTCCGGATTTTGCGACTATTATCAGTGGGGCAACTCCTGCAACAAACGTTTCAGAATTCTGGGATGGGGAGATTGTTTGGATAACTCCTAATGATCTAAGCAAATTAAGAAGTAGATTCATAGATACTTCTGAAAGAAAGATCAGCCTTCAAGGACTTAAGTCTGCGTCCACAACAGTCACACCTGCAAGAAGTGTTGTAATGTCATCCAGAGCTCCTATTGGGTACTTTGGCATACCAACCGAAGATTTCACAACAAACCAGGGATGTAAGTCATTCGTGTTAAGCGATGAACATGATGCTGAGTTTCATTATTACAACTTTGTATATCATGCTGATCTCTTTAAAAGATATGGAAGTGGATCAACTTTCATGGAGATATCAAAGTCGAATATTGAAAAGCTGAGTTTTCTTGTCCCAGTTGATGTAATGGAGCAACGAAAGATCGCTAAAATCCTCAGCACAGTCGATGACGTGATAGAACAGACTGAAGCTGCTATAAAAAAATACCAAGCTATCAAAGCCGGGATGATGCAAGACCTGTTCACCAGAGGCATTGACACTCGAACTGGGAAGTTACGACCCACGATTGAAGAAGCACCTGAACTCTATAAAGAATCAGAATTGGGCTGGATACCTAAGGAATGGGACGTGATGTTAATTACAGACTATTCAAACATAGTTACAGGTTCTACCCCTAGCACTGGCATTAACGAGTATTGGAACGGGCATATAAACTGGATAACACCAGCAGATATGAGTAAAATTAAACACCAGTATTTCACTGATACAGATCGTAAAATTACTGCAAAAGGGATGACGAGTTGCTCTGCAAACTTACTTCCCGAAAGATCTATAGTTATGTCATCTAGAGCTCCAATTGGGTATTTTGCTATTGGGTTAAAACCATTTACGTCTAATCAAGGTTGTAAGTCTTTTGAACTGAAACATGGACATGTATCTGAGTTTCATTACTATAACATGCTTCATAGTGTTAGAAAGTTTTTGCAGCTGGGAAACGGATCGACTTTTACAGAAGTATCAAAATCAGAAATAGAAAAAATTAAGCTACCAGTTCCTGTTTACAATGAGGAACAACAAGCGATCTCATGTATCCTGATCTCTTGTGATGAGTCTATTCGAAAAGAAGAAAATGCCCTTATCAAGTATCGACTCATAAAACAGGGACTCATGGCAGACCTTCTAACAGGGAAAGTAAGAGTAAATCTAAATGAAAAGAAAGTGGAGAATGGCTAATGTCACAGATTACAAATTTCAAATTCAGAATACGAGAAGCATTTAAGCAGTGTTATTACCTTGTGCCAGATTACCAAAGGGAGTATGTATGGAAGGAAAAAGAAGTAACAAGGCTCCTCGAAGACATAACAAATGAAATGGATGGTAATGGTGAAACAGAATACTTTATTGGCACGATAATCGTCTCTCCTACTAATCAGGCAGATCACTTTGAGGTTATTGACGGTCAACAGCGTTTGACCACCTTCTTCTTGCTGCTTTGTGCGATTAAATCCATACTTGATGATCAGAAGCAGAAACATAGTATAGACCAGCTTATAATGTCTCTTGATGATGACTTGAATGGAGAACCTGTCATGACCCTAAGATTGGAACCACGTTACGAAAACGCAATTGAGATTATAACGAAAATAATCGAGCTGAACGCAGACCCAATTATCACAAGAAAAGCGATAAAAGCTGCTGGAATATCTACTTTTGGCTCATTGGATAACATAGTTGAAGCCTATAGGATAATATACTCTTATCTGAATTGCAATTATCCTGACGTAACTGATCTGAAGAAATACTGGGGTTACATAGGAAATCAAGTTGTTTTTATTCAGATAGCCACAGAACTAAGCAGTGCTCTGAAGATTTTCGAAACAATTAACGAAAGAGGCGTGGGTCTTAACCCAATGGATCTGCTGAAGAATTTGATATTTCGGCAGGTGGGGCAGAATGAATTTGGAAAACTGAAGAATGAGTGGAAAGATATTACTAAAGCACTGGAAGAGAAGCAAGAAAAACCTCTTCGCTTCCTTCGCTACTATCTGATGTCCAATTACCCAATTGCCAACAAAAGAAATGATCACATTCTACGTGAGGATGAGATATACGACTGGATAGTCAATAATGAAAATGCTGAGTTATGCGGATATAGGCGTGATCCTTTCGCATTTGTGAAACATCTCAAGGACAATCTGGTTTGTTACTTGGCTTTCATCGAAGGCAAAGATAAAGATAAAAAGAGCAACGTAAACACTGAAGATTTATCTGAGATGTGTGGTGGTGCATTTAGCTTGCATTATATCCTGCTGCTTGCTATCCGAAGCCTGCCTAAAGAATTGTTTGATAGCTTCGTGAACAATCTCGAAGTTTTTCTATTCTATTACATCTTTACCAAGACCCCAACCAAGGAATTGGAGAGGAGTTTTGCATTATGGGCAGGTGAGTTAAGAGAAATTGCCAAGCAGAAAGATCCCGCTGTTCAGAAAGACATGTTAGATAGCTTTGTCAGCACTCGACTTGTACCCAGCGTTCAGTCCAAGCAAATGGAATTAAAAGCTTTCCTCGAAAACTACTCATTGGGTATTCTTCAGTATTATCGGACAAGGTACTTCCTTGCTAAAATCGCCCAGCATGTTCAGAAACATATTACTGGTATGAATGAAAAGCGCACTCTCAAAGAGTTCACCGGGCTCGAAATTGAACACATTTTACCAGATAATCCTGCGGATGATGTTCGGAATAGCTTCGTTCGAAATAATCCAGGCATAGATTACGACAAATACAAGATAAAGCTGGGTAATCTAACGTTGCTACAAAAACCCCTGAATATCGTAGCAGGAAATGACTACTATCAGAGAAAATGCGAACAATACAAGAACTGCGGATTCTACTTCACTCGTAGCTTGGTAGAAACACCAACTGTGGGCAATCAATCGTCTGTGAATAGGATAAACCAATTCCTGAAGGTATTCCCTGATTGGAATGCAGCTACAATTGACGAGAGGCAGCAATTGCTGATAAATCTGGCGTTAGAGGTTTGGAGAATATAAACCGGTGAGGAATAATGTCCGAATATAATAGCGTTGAACGTCCCTTCCTGGATAAGCTGCAGCAGCTTGGTTGGGAGGTAATTGATCAGGGAACCGGGTTTACACCCTATGACCCAAGTATCAGCAGGAGAGAAAGCTTCCGGGAGTATATTCTTGAGAAAGATTTTAGGGCTTCTCTGAAACGAATCAACCTGACTGAGGACGGCAGAAGCTGGCTTACTGATAAACAGCTTGAGGCAGTCATTAGCGAACTTACCATGCATCCCGGCATGGACTTGCTCAATGCAAATCAGGCAGTGTATGAGCTTCTGACCCGCAATACGACGGTGGATCAGAATGAGCTGACCGGGGAGCAAAACCCCACGGTGAGGTTGATTGATTTTGCCCATCCTGAGCGCAATAGCTTTATAGCCATCAACCAGTTCAAGATCGAGACCCCAGGAGCCAGCAGAGCTGCGATCATTCCTGACATTGTGCTATTTATCAATGGCTTGCCGATCGTGGTAGTGGAATGTAAAGACATGGATGTGGCTCAGCCCTTGAGTGAAGCATTTATCCAGATCAACCGCTATGCAAACCTGAGAGTGGATGATTATGGCATTAAGGAAGGCGAAGAGCGGCTTTTCCATTGCAATCTCTTCAATATCGTCACTCATGGTAATGAAGCCAGGTTTGGCACCATCACAGGCGAATTTGACCACTATCTGAACTGGAAGGACATCTTCCCTGAGGAGTATAAAACTATCTCCGTATCACCGGATGAACAACGCCAGGAAGTGATGATTCATGGGATGCTGAACAAAGCTATCCTGCTGGATATATTGAAGAACTTCACTCTTTACATGGAAATCAAGAGAGGCGAGAAGGTAAAGATCGTCTGCAGGTATCAGCAATACCGGGCTGTGGGGAAAATCCTTGAGCGTCTCAGAACCGGAAAGACACCCTTTGAACGTAGTGGAGTTATCTGGCATACTCAAGGCTCAGGGAAATCCCTGACTATGGTGTTCCTGATCAAGAAACTGAGGGATACGGATGATCTGAAGGACTATAAAGTGATCATGGTCAATGATCGATTGGACTTGGAAGATCAGCTTTCGCACACCGTGGCCTATACCGGAGAAAGCCTAACCCTGATTGAGCACAAAAGGGATCTGGATAAGCTGAAGAATACCAGTTCCAATCTGAACATGGTGATGCTGCACAAGTTCCTGATCAGTGGCTCTGTATCTGCAGAATCGCTTTTGGCAGCGGGGATTGTGCCGAAATATGAAGAATTCCCGGAGCTGAATACCAGTGAACGGATACTATTGCTTATAGACGAGGCTCATCAAGATCAGGGTGGCGATATGGGCGATAATCTCTTCCTGGCTTTTCCTAATGCGGTCAAGATCGCCTTTACCGGCACTCCGCTACTCACAGAAAGGCATAAGCAGAAGACCCATGAACGCTTTGGCAGCTTCATCGATGTGTATAAGATGAATGACTCGGTAGCAGACAGAGCCACGGTTGACATTCTCTACATCGGTAGAACCAGCCAGGACAAGCTTACCGATGCTGAGATGTTCAAGCGTGAGTTTGAAGATATGTTCAAAGAACGCAGTGAAGAAGAACGGCTGGAGATACAAAAACGCTATGGCACAGAGATGACTTATCTGGAATCCAAGGAGAGAATCCGGGCTATCTCGGAAGATATCATCGAACACTATACTCAGGAAATCCTCCCAAACGGCTTAAAAGGGCAGGTGGTGGCGAGTTCTATCGTGGCGGCATGTCGATATAAGTATGAACTGGAAAATGCGCTAAGACGGCTAATATCGCGTGAGGAAGCAAAACCTGAGGCTGAGCGGGATGATGAAGTTCTGAAACAGATGAAATTCATCAAGATCTGCACAGTGGTCTCGATGATGGACAATAACGAGCCTGGCTATGTATCGATGGCTCGAAGACAGGCTCAGGATATGGATGCGGTGGAGAGCTTCAAGAAGGACTTTGACTATAGCAAACCGGAAAGCGGTGTGGCGATTCTCTGCGTTTGCGATAGGCTTTTGATGGGCTTTGACGCTCCAATCGAGCAAGTGATGTATCTGGACAAGAACCTGAGAGAGCATAAGCTGATGCAGGCAATTGCAAGGGTCAACCGCACCAAGGTAATGAAATCCGGCTATGTAAAAGAGCATGGCATTGTGGTGGATTATTTTGGAGTGGCGTCGCATCTGAAAGAGGCTTTGGCGATCTTCACTGATACCGATGTGCAAGAGCTAAATGACCTGAGTGCATATTTCAGAGGGCTGGACAAGGAGATTCCGGTCTTGGAATCCCGCTTCAGAAGGTTGATTCAGTTATTTGCAGATAAAGGCATAATCCGCTTTGAGGCGTTTTTGCACCAGAGAATCGGAGATAATGAAGAGGAATGGGAACTGGTGGAGGATTGCCTACAGTTGGGTGCTGATGTGAAGTTCCGGGCGCAGTTTGATACTTATCTGAAAGCCTTCTTTGATAGCCTGGAGCTGCTCTTTAATGCAGCAATGGCGAGGGATTACTATGTGCCCGCTAAGAGATTTGGTTATCTGATGATACGCATGCGGAACCGCTATCACGATCCTACGATGGATTTGAAGTGGGCAGGGGCTAAGGTGCGCAGATTGATCGACAAATACCTGATCTCAGATTGGATCAATCCCAAGATTGCGCCTGCAAAGCTGCTATCTGATGAATTCCCCAAGCAGATGAGAGATCATAACAAAACCGGAAAAGCCAAAGCGTCTGAGATGGAACATGCCATCCGCTGGCACATCAAAGTAAACATGGAGAAAGACCCTGCTCTTTACACGGGATTTCATGAGCGGTTGCAGAAGATTCTGGATTCGTATAAGGAACACTGGGATAGAATCATCGAGGAACTCACCAAGCTGAGAGAAGATATCGGCAAAGGCAGAGCTGATGAAGCGGGCATTGTGGATAGTCCTGTGATGCCATTTTTGGACCTGATGCTGATGGAAGCAGGGATGGCAGTGGACAGCAAGGAAGCAATTGACGCTGCCAAGCTGTCAGAATTCATCTATAGCAGGATCAAAGAATCTCTCTCGATACCCAACTTCTGGCAGAAGCCCAATGAACGCAGACGCTTGGAAGGCGATATCCGAGACGAGCTTGAATATTGCGGGATCGAGCCCTTGCAAGAAGTGGCAGCTAAGCTGACGGCAGAGCTGATCAATCTGGCTCATAAACGGGAAGCTGAGGTGAAGGGTTCATGAGCCTCGATTATAAGATTATGGTGAAACATAGTAAGCGAAAGACGGCCTCGATCTACATTGAGAGGGATAGCTCCATTACAGTGATTGTACCACTCGGAACAAGCGATAGCGAGGTGCAAAACCTACTGAGCAAAAACGAGTATAAGATACACAGATATCAGGCAAAGCGTGCGCTCCTGAATGAGAAAGCGATCAAGCGGGAACTTGTGAATGGGCAATCCTTCCTCTATCTTGGCAGGAACTACTATCTGCAATATAGCGATGAGGTTGAGGGTATCCAGTTCAGGGGCAGGCATTTCTATGCTCCGGAAGGCTCTGAAGAGAAACTAAGAGATATGTTCAAGGAATTCTATCGCCATCGTGGAAAGGTGTTTATCGAGCCGCGGGTGCAACGTTTTGCGCAAATGATGGGGATCAGTGTGGAACTGGTCTCAATCATCGATCTGAAGAACAGATGGGCATCATGTTCAGTTAAACGACCCAAGGTCAATTTCAACTGGAAGATCATGATGGCACCAGTGAGCGTGATCAACTATCTGATTGTGCATGAACTGGCGCATTTCAAGCATAAAAGGCACAGCAAAGACTTCTGGAATGAAGTGGATAAGATCGTCCCTGATTATCAGAAGCAGGTGCAGTGGCTGAAGGAATATGGGGCGGGGTTGGATGTATAGAATGCATTTAAGCCTATACCCCTGTTTTGTCCAGGGGGTGATTTATCATGAGAATGCGTATGTGCAAAATGAAATGTTTTAGGAGTTAAAATGAGCTTTTGGAAAACACTGGCAAAGATTGGAAATGCAGTAATCGAAGAAGGCATGAAGCAGCAGAGTAAGCAAATGAGAAATGGCAGTAGGAATTCGGCTACCGGGAGAACAGAAGTCCCAACTATTGGAGGAAAGACGCTCAGGGAATGGGAGAGCAAGTGGCAGAATGTAGGCAATCTGGACAGCATTGATCTAAGCCCATACTCCTCTTATGTTGGGCTTTACAAAGCCGAACTGAGTGGGAAAGTTATGTATATCGGTAGAGCCGTAGAGTATTCGAATGGTGGCATCAGGAAGAGATTGTCTGACTATACCAGAGAATCAGACAGTGCCAGAAAACACACATCGGGGAAACTAATGCACGCCAATGCTGCCGAATTGAAGATATCTATTTTGCTGGTTGGTAGGGATGAGGAAGCGGCTGAAGCGACCAGAAAACTCGAACGCTACTTCATCGGCAAGTACTCCCCTGAGTGGAATAAGATGCTCAAGTAGTTCGAGTGTACTCGATAAGTAGATGGATATCGATGAAAAGCATTGACTTTATGAGTTTGGCAAGAATGTCTTGGAAAATGAATAGAATGGCGAGGAATTTGTGAGAAATCAAGCTCTGTACAGGCAATGGCAGATGCTGCATCTGATCAATCAGCATCGGCTTAGCGGCATATCCAAAGGTGACTTAGCAACTCACTTTGGGGTATCAAAGAAGACTATTGCCAGGGACATCACAAATCTGTCCTCATGTGGTTTTCCCATATATGAAGATCAGGATATGGATAGGGGCAATCAGGTTTTCTACTATTTCACAGAGGGCTATCGCCTTCCCGATTACACGCTGAATTATGAGGATATCCTTAGCCTCTCACTGGCAAGCAAGCTTTGGGAGGAATCGGGTTTAGTTACTGCAGATAGCATCAAAGGCATCCTGACCAAGATCGAAACTAAACTGGATAAATCCATCCTAAAGTTCTACCGTGATGTCCAAAAAGCATTGATCAGTGATGGTACCGGGACTCTATCTGATTCGGACACTGTGGCTGAGAAACTAAGCTTGGTGCTTAAAGCGATATTGAACTACAAGATTATCGCTTTTGATTGTTATAGTGTGCAGAACCAAAGGCACAGTCACAAGGAAGTCTCGCCTCTGGCAATTAAGTACTTCAACCATAACTTCTACCTGGCAGGATACTATAAAAAGATAGATCAGGTTATAGTCTTTGCCATCAATCGCATGGATAAGCTTAAGCTGAGCGATAAACCTCAGCATGAGGTGGATTTTGATTCCAGAACCTATTTTGATAGCGGCTTTGGCATCTATACCGGGGAGGTATTTCAAGTGAAGCTACAGTTCTTTCCTCCCACCTCTGACTACATATCTGAAAGGGTGTGGCATCCGGCACAAAAGATCACTCGTCTTAAGGATAAATCACTCATCCTGGAAATGCCTGCGAACTCACTGAGCGAAATGAAGAAGTTTGTGCTGAGTTATGGGGCGAAGGTGAAAGTACTGGAGCCGGAAGAATTGGCTGAATTTATCAAACACGAAACAAAACTAATATCGGAGATATATGAATGAATGACTTGAAGCTTGGCCTTGTCTTATCCGGTGGAGGCGCAAAAGGTGCTTACCAACTGGGTGTCTGGAAAGCCATGGAAGAATATGAACTCAGCAGGCATGTCATAGCAGTATCTGGTTCCAGCGTAGGTGCTTTGAATGGATTTATGTTTTGCTACAGTGATTACGAATCTGCTGAATACATGTGGCTGCACCAAGTAGGAAAAGACAAATTCTTCAGGTCTAAGGCAGAAACCCAGCTTGATTCAGAGTACTCCAGACCGGACAATACTTTCATGGGCTGGATGCCCCTGTCCGCACCAATGTCTGATACTTCATTAGGTGTAGCAAGTAGCTTGATGGGAACTCTGTATCGCAGAAACAAATCACTGGGTTTGTTTTCGAATACTGGGATAGAAGAATTGATCACACTGGCAAGCCGAGATATTGACTATGGCAAAAATTGTTATCCTTCTTTTCAGGTTTGTGCTTATGAATTCATGGAGCAACGACCCAAATACTTCAGAGTTAATGCCATTAACGATCTCTTGCGTTGCAAAAAAGCCCTGCTTGCAAGCTCTGCAATACCCCTGGCATTTCCTCCAATCAAACTGGATGGTATGCATTATTATGATGGGGGTTGCGTTGACAACATCCCCGTACGCCCTTTACAAGACCAAAACCTTGATTTGATCATAGTAGTAAACATAGAAGGTGCAGCAACACCATTTGATTTAATGAGTATGCATCCATATACTAATATCATTGAAATCAAACCATTTAAGCCATTGGGTGGCATGATGTCGGCAATGCAGTTTGATCAAGACTTCATTCAATCATGTTTTAGTCATGGTTATACTCAGGGCTGCGATATCTTTAGATACTTAACATCCTACCTTGGATCAGGAATGCACCCCCAAGTAGCGAGAAGCAAGGTTCAGTCATATATCAACACCAATCTCGATCCATATCCCGACGATAGTATCAGTTTAGAAAGCTTATCATCTAATCTTAAAGACTTCTTTATCTCCACGAGCGGTGGACGGAAAACTACCTTCTCCGGTTTTGGTAGTGATACATTCTGGGAAATAGTTGACCTCGGTTATGGATATCAACTTCAGAAGAGCTATCTGAATAAAGTATTTAGAATCATTGATAGCGATAACCAATTGGTCTCAATTGGATCAGAGATCGTTGAAACTTACCAATTCTGGCAGTTAACCAGAGCAAAGCACATGGATATTCCAGATATTAAAGAGATGATACAAAGCATCAATCTTGATGAGCACACTCCCGAGCCGGAACCAGATTTAACCTTTATGAACAATATGGATTAAGAAATATAAAAAATTGGAGAAACAAATGAAAACAATCACTGCTCAACAGACAGAGTACCTTGAGCTATGCTCAACTCTTCATCCCCTCACAAAACAATACCAAGTATCGAGTGAGGAACTTGAAACCTGGCAAAAAGAAATTGTCAGCTTTCAAGCTTATGTGCCCCTGATTGGCGCTTATAGCTCCGGTAAAAGCTCATTACTAAATGCCTTCCTCCAGCAAAAGCTTTTCAGAGTGGAGATTGATCCCTGCACTGACATAGCCTTTGAAATCTTCTGGGCAAACCAGGACAAGTTTGAGATTATTACTGATGGGAAATCCACCCAGGCAACTGCTGATCAGATACGAAGTGGCAACTACACAGCAAAACCGGATAGTATCTGCAGGGTTGCCTTGAAGAATCCCGCTTTACAGAGCCTGCCTCATTTAGCTATCGTGGATTTACCCGGCTTACAATCCGGTGTGCGTGTTCACTCAATGGCGATTGATAACTATGTATCGAAAAGTGCTGCCTACCTTTTGATCATCGATCCTGAGATTCTACTGCGGGAAGATCTGATCCGTTTTATGGAGGAACTTCAGGCCTTCTCAGTCCCGGTCTATTGTCTGATCACAAAGTCAGACAAGAAAGATCCCACCGAGATCGAACAGGTGAAGGATTCTGTACAAAACCAAATACTGCAATACTTTGGCAGGAATCCCGATGGAATGGACATAGTCTCTGCTGGAACACCCGATACCGAAGGTTTCAGAAGAGTACTAAATGAACTCGAAGACAGATCAGGAGAGCTATTGGCTGCAGCTTACAATGATCGGTTCCGTTCATTATTAAGAGCTTTGGAAAGATCGATTAACACCAGAATCGAAAATACAGAGCTTGATGATACTGAGCTTGATCGCAAGGAAAGAGAACTGATTACCAAAATTGACACGGCTAAACATGAGATAGCTGGAGCCTCTGAAAAAAGCAGAGTAGAAGCTCAAAATGCTGGAGCAAGATGGGTTGCGCATATCCAGCAAGCTCTCGAAAGTAATGTAAATGCACTTGTCAATACTCAAATGGCTGGTGGAGACTTTCAGTCTCAGATCGGTCACATCTGCCGCAGAGCTTTCATCGATGGCTACAATCAATATGTGTTACCGGTCTTGAAGGGATACGGTTCTAAGCTGGAAGGAATTGTTGCTCAGGTCCAAACCAGCAGTAGTGGAGTCTCAAAAACAGAACAAAGAGGTGAGATAAATGCGCCGAAACAGGATAATAGCACTATCAAAGTTATAATCGAAGAAATCCTAAAACGCATCCCAGTTATAGGTCCATTTTTAGCAGCAATTTTCAAAGCTATCTTCGGTGGCTCCAAAGGAAACGCTGCCAGCAAAGAAGACCAAAAGAGGCAGATTGAACAAAAACTACGCAGTGAGATAATCCCAAATGTTGTTTCTAACTTACAAGAGCAGATAAAACTGAAGATAGATGAGAGCATTGCAGATATGAACAAGAACACTGAGCAGTCTTTGAATGCGAATTTGGATCAATTCAAAAGAGATCTGGAAGACCTCAAAGAGCAGCGCAAGGCTAATGAAGAATCGTTCAAACAGAAAAAGCTACAATGGCAGACAGATCTTGAGACTGTAAGGGAATGTTATGGATATCTCACATGAGCAAAAGGACCAAGTGCTGAATCTGATCAGAGGGATTTTGTCCCCCGTACGAGAGGACGCGAACAGCCCCTTGGCAAAGGCCATAGATAAGCTCGACGCATTTGTGAAAGACAAACTCATGCCGGTCTTAAACTGTGCATCACCTGATAACAGCTCAGAACTTGTTGATGCTTTTCAGCTTTCTCTGGAAAGGTTCGAGGAGTTTACATTGTTCCCTGCTTTCGAGTCCAAACAGCTCATCGGCGTAGGAGGTGCCTTTAGCTCTGGAAAATCCATGCTTTTGAACACCATTATTGGAGAGAAACTGCTGCCAACCCAGACAGATCCATCAACGGTTGTGCCTACATTTATCATTCACTCTCTCAATGAAGAAGTTGGAGTAATCAATATCTTCAATGTTCGGAGCCGGATGAGCATTCAAGAGTTTAAAAGCATCAGCTATGATTTCATCGATAAACACAAGGTTGAGCTACGACATCTGATAAAACGGGCTTTTATCTCATCTTCAAAGCTGAATTTTGAGCATCTCACTCTTCTGGATACACCCGGCTACAGTAAACCTGATGACAAAAATTCTTACTCGGACAGAACGGATGAGGCAGTAGCGAGAGAACAGCTGAGGACTGCTGACTACGTCATCTGGGTGATGGATATCGAAAATGGGACACTGAAGGGTACCGATATCGATTTTCTCCAAAAACTGGGCATCACCAAACCGATTCTGATGGTACTCTCAAAAGCTGACAAACCTAGCCATGAAGATGTGGAGAGTATTCGCCAGGAAGTCATTGCCAAAATAGCTTCTATCGGCATTGTAGCAGATGTAATACCATTCTCAGCTGCCAAAAATAGTGAATATACTGTGGACCCAGTTATTGAGTGGCTGCGATCTAAGAACAGTCCAAAGGATAAGAGTAGCATCCCTTTGCATTTGAAGCGAATATTCCACGTTTATCATAGTTACTACAATGAACAAATAGGAGATGCCATACGCAGGCTTGAATATGCAAAAAAAGTAGCGACTGTTGTCGAAGCACAAGACGATCGCAGTAAACAGTACCTGAGGGATATTGAGATTGAAGCCAGAAACCATAATAAGGAGTTTCAGGAACTGGAACTAACGCTTAGAGACTGCCAAAAGAAGTTCTTCGGCATTGTAAAAGAAGTTGGTGAAATGGTTGGAATTGATCTACCCGAGCCAGACGAGATAGATATGCTTGAGAACGTCTCACTTGATCTCAAAGAATTGCTGCAGGATTATTGTAAAATACACAACATCAAACCATCAAGCATAGACGAGCAAATACAAGATAAGTTCTCTGATAATAAGGTATTCAATGATAATGATCTCAGCTGGTATCTTTCGAGCGCATCGATCTTCAATCAAGACTTGGAGTTATCAAAGCTTAATAATCAAGAAATGGACTATCTGCAGTATGCTTTCAGCAATTATGCGAAGGTTAAGGTAGTGAGTTTTATTGACCTGCTGAATAAGTATATCAACAAAATAGACGTCAAATTGGAGGTGTAAGCCATGGCTAACAAAAGTAAAGAAACATGCAGGAAAATCGATTCTCAGAAAGTGATGCAGGTTATGGAGGCAGTGCATGAAAAGCTCACCAAGGGCATCCACCCCCTCAAACGCAAGGACTCTACATTCAAAGAGGACTATTTCTTTCTACTGACGGCTGTAGCAGGTACTGATAACGAAATTGATCCACGCGAGATCAATTTCCTCAAGTATATTGCCTCCTCTCTGGGGATTAGCAGTATGGATCTATATTTCACTATGTGTGCCAAAGTGACGGCAAACAAGCTGGAGAACGCTATTCGTAGTATTAAGCGAGAATCTGCAGGAGCTTACCTGATGCTTGATGCTCTGATTCTTGCCTCATATGATGGGACCATCAGCGAAAAAGAATCACAATTCTTGGGGTTGCTTGCAGATTGTATAGAAATTAGCTATCCTGATGTTTCTGAGATAATCAAACTCGCGTCTGCGATCATAAGTAAAAGTCCCCCAAAACTGAAAGAGTATTCAAAGGGGGCTCAGCCGGTCAAACCCTCAAGTATCCATAGCCTGTACTTGAAACAGATAGCTGGGAACGACAACCAAAACAGCGATAGTTTGGCGATCTCCAAAACTAAGCCAAAAACAAAGAAAACTGGTAGGTAATGAGCGTGAAAAGCAATAAACCCTTAAAAGAACAATTGGTCAACCTAATACCCAAGCTGCACCAGATAGAAAACCATGCTCTGTCAAAAGCGGATGCCCACACTAAAGAGCTGTACATGAGCTTACTGGCTGCCATCGCTTTTGAAGACAGAAAGTTAGCACAAAGTGAAGAGCGTTTTCTTCAGACCCTGTGTAACAGTGTAAAAGAAGTTGATTTAGAGAGTATTAAAAGACGAATAGATAAAATTGAAGAAAATCTGGAAGAAAGCCTGATGGCGATTGTAGATAACAATCTGGGTGTCTGGCTCTTCATAGATTCACTTATCTTATGCCGTCTTGACAGCATGGTTACTGAGAAGGAATCTGAGCTTTTGGGCAGCCTGGCGGATTCTCTGAACTTAAGTCGTAAGGAAGTCGGTCTCTGCCTCAAACTTACCACGATTATTCTAAGCCAGGATGAGGCAATGCTGTATGAGATGATACCGGAAGTTACAGAAGGTTTCCCATTCTTTGCATTGCACGAAGCATACAACAGCCCATGGTTCGAAGCAAAGCTATCTTTTGCTGAAGACCTTACCGAGGGGCGTGAACTGAAGGGCAAATACTTCATACACAAACCGGTAAGGATATCCGGTGAGCGAGAGCTAAACAATTTAGATCTCGTTTTTGCAGATGGCCCCAGCATCACTATCGAAAAAGATGCTAAGCTCAAAATAACTGACTCAAAACTTAGTCAAGCCAGGATCATCTGTGTCGAAAAGAGCTCCCTGACCTTGACTAACTGCAACTTTTCTGGAGGGAAGGGCATATACTGTGGCATCGAATCATCTCTGTCTATTAGCCAATGCAAGTTTGATAATGTTAGAATAGTATCAGATAAGGCATCCTGCATTGTGCTGGATGATGTCAGCTTTGAAAACCTTATTAATAAACGCGCCATGAGTCTGACGAATTGCATGGATGTAAAGATCAAGAATTCTATGTTCATCTCATGCGGATATGATGTAAAAAACACTGAAAAGGAGGAAGGGGGTGCTATTCTGATGAGAGATGGAATTATTGAAATCGAGACATGTCATTTCGAGAATTGCACAGCCTCTGGTGACGGTGGTGCGATTAGCTTTTGGAAATCTGCGTATGGCATCAAAGACAGTAAGTTTTTCAATTGTAAAAGCGGACTCAATGGCGGAGCAATGGTTGTGCATGATACGTTCGCGTTACCCAGCGAAATAAAGGAATCACAACCATTCTTCGGATTCCTTGTGATGAGTGATTATGGAAAGGGTGTTCCGATGAGCACAGATGTGCATTTTTTTGGATGCGAGGCTGCAAACTTTGGTGGAGCGGTAATGTCTTATACTCGGCAGTTATGCTTTACCAAATGCTTGTTTGAAAAGTGCAGTGCACCTCATAGAGGTGGTGGGGTAACCGTAATTGGTTCTGATGATTCGGGTTCTTACAACAGATTCTTTGATTGTCGATTTGTAGAGAATACTGCAATCGACGGTAATGGACTATGGATGGAGCTTTTCGATGTGTATATTGAGGATCACCAAGACATATACAAATCAACTTTTCATAGATGTACAACTAATATGAATAAGGACAACTGCAGTCCTCACTACCATAGTGAAAACCTTTTAACCCACAATAGATTCACAATTTGAAGGAGAAGTAATGATAAATCAAGAACTCCCCCAACAAGTAGCCACGCTATATTCAGAACTTGAAGCGGTATCAGTTAAGTTCCCGGAAATGCAAAAAGAATGTCGCAAGAACAGCGATGATTTCGGCAAACAATATGAAAACACGATTAATGAAAACAGGCGGTTACGCATTGCCATCATTGGTCAAGTCAAGGCAGGCAAATCGTCTTTTTTAAACACTTTCCTCTTTGATGGAGAGGAAGTTCTTCCCAAGGCGGCAACTCCCAAGACTGCCAATCTAACCATTATCCGTCACGATGATGATTGCAGAGTTGAGATTGAGTTCTACAACCAAAGTGACTGGGATCGCCTAATATCCTCGGCAGACAATTATCGAAGTATCAAAGAGAAGTATGATATCTGGATGACAGACAGTAACAAACAAGGTAAATCCATACCCACAAATCCCAATTCATCTGGTGTTGCCAGCTTTAAGGCAGCTTTTGAAATGGTGGAAACTGCAAAAAAGAATGGCTTGGACATTGCTTCTTTAATAGCAAGCAAACGGAAATGTATCAGCTTCGAAGATCTAACCTTGATGAGGAAGCAGTTAAACGAATACGTCGGCGAAAATGGAAGGCTAACACCGGTAACAAAGGCTGTTTATCTATATGTGAATGAGCCGCGCCTGAAGGACTTGGAGATAGTAGATACCCCCGGATTGAACGATCCCGTGCCTGCCCGTACAGAGAAGACGCGTGAGATACTAAAGACTACCGACGTGGCTTTCTTTCTGAGTCAAACAGGCGGGTCATTTTTTGATAACAATGATGTAGAACTCCTTGTTTCACAGCTCCCATCCGAAGGCATCAATTACTTCGTCTTAATTGGCTCAAAGTATGACTCTGCTTTGCAAAACTATCTTGATGCAGAGTCCCTCGCTGAGGTTGAAGCAGACCTGAAACGTAGGCTAACATCACATGCAGACCGTACTTTGAGAAAGTTTTTGGAAAGCAACGAATATCTAAATCCAGATATTAAAACAAGGTTACTGGCTTGTTTGCCACCCATATTCATTTCTTCGATGATGCATAATTTCGCCATTAAAGAACCAGATAACTGGGACAAAAGTGAAAAAAAGGTCTTTGAGAATTTGCAAAATATGGCTATGGATTGGCAGGACTTCTCACTGGACAAAGAGACTTTGATAAGGATCGCAAACATATCCACTGTATCAGAAAAGTACGGTCTTGTGAAGAGCGAAAAGCATAGTATCCTGGAGCAAAAAATTGCTGCTCTTGCACCTGCTGCAGTTCAGAAACTTCAGGAGCTTATACGCAAACTCAGAGACAGTTCACAGGCAACAATCGATACTCTCCAAAACAAAGGAGTAGCTGATCTGGAAAAACAGGAAAAGCACCTAAACAAACAGGTCGGCTCTGTAAAAGCAGGTGTTTCCGAGGTGATCGGAGATATCATCAACAGCTGTGGCTCGAAGGTTGTGGAACTAAAAAAAGAAATGCGGGAAGAGCTTGCTGAGCTTTCGAGCACTACCGAGCAAACCGGAACTCGAAAGGAAACACAGACCAGAACAGGATATCGCACCAAAAGGTTTCTATTCTGGAGCTGGGAATCTTCTTATGACTATGATGTAGAAGTCACGGTTACATTCCGTTATGCGACAGTGAATAACGCCTTGGATAATCTGCGAAAAGCTGCATATCGAACCGCTAACGATATTGAGGCAATGTTTAAGGATTTAATCGACAAAAAAGCTCTGAGACTAAAGCTTCTGTACGTTATCCAGGACAGCTTTGATGCTGAAGATGATTCCTATGACCCCGATTTCTTTAAAAGAGTAGTCCAGGAAGCAATAGAAAAGATAGAGTTTCCAAGCGTAAAGATAAACCCTTCCACCTATACTGAAGAGTTGGCGAATAAATTCCCAGAACCCCAGCAGATTGAAGGCAATGCAGACAAACTGAACATGGCTTTAGCAAACTCTATGAACCTAATGGGGCTATATATCATAGACAATCTGGAGCGAGAGGCAAAATCCTTTGCAGACAAACTGAAGGTAATCAGGGAGGGGTTGGGAACTACCCTGATTGACAGCTCTTTAGCAGAGATAACCAAACTAAAAATAGCTATGCAGAACAAAGAGCGCGAGATTGAAGAATACAATGCTTGTATAAGGTCTTGTGAGCAGATATCGCAAAAAGTATCACGAGAGATAACATTAGAATAATCAACGATAAGAAATAAATCACATCCCCTGCCCCTGATCTGTCCAGGGGCTTTTTTATACTCCGTTCAGGTGATGGATTCGGCACGGGCAACCGGCCTGAGAATCTCACCAAAGGAGATAAAATGGAAAGCATCAAGGAATTGTTGATCAAGAAGTATGCTGAACTAATTGGCTACGATCCCGGGGAGGAGGAGTGGGAGCCCAGAATCACGAATATGCTGGAAATCGCGGGTCAGGGGCGATACACAAGGGACGATATTGTCACGATCTCTGATACCGGTATAGGCAGGAATGGCGGAGCGGGTATCTTGTTCACCACGGATGCCATCTGCGTTAAGGATTGGGGGAATAGCACCAAGCGTTTCATTGCCAGATTCCAGGATATTGAGTATTGCCTGATGGAAGAGGACAGCTGTTTGGGCATGGATTTCACGAAGCTGGAGTTGCACATGAAATCCGATGAAGTTTACAAACTCAGCACCACTCTGAATGGCACAAACCTGGATCAGATGCAAGAGCTGATCGAATATGCCATGGAGCTTCACGATCTTGCCGAAGACGAAGCCTGGATGGAAGAAAACGGGATCAAGCCCGAAGCGCAGCAAGCTCCCATTGATGAGATTGACGCTGCCAATGAACCTGAAGCGCAGGAATCTTACACTGATGAGATGGAAGATGCCAGAGAGCCGGATGAGCTGGAGATATCCGCAAAAAGTCTTTTAGGAGTCGTTGACATCCTGGCAGACTAGCCGCTAAACCCAAACAGCAAAGGAGAATATTATGTCACTAATACAATGTCAAGAGTGTTTACAGGAGATAAGTAGCGACGCCATAAAATGCCCCAAGTGTGGGAAATTGATCAGAAAGCCCAAACGCAGTCTATTTGGTAAGATTGTGAAGTGGAGCTTCATCGCCTTCAACATACTAATGTTAATCTGGCTAATTTCTGGGATCAGCAATGCCGGTGCTGACATGGATGGGATGTCCGATGCCTACCAGGCAGGTGCTGCAGTCGGCTCAGGCCTGGCAGTTGCCTTTATTATGATCCTTTGGGTATTGGGAGATATCTTGCTGGGGTTGATTGTTTTCTTCACTCGCCCCAAGCTATGACAAACCCACTATTCAATATGCAATGCAGCTTCTCCCTGGCTTTAACAAAGCTTTATAGTCAGGGAGACTACCTTAACATAATTTAGGAGATTTGAATGAAAAAATTGTTATACATCATGATCGCAGCATCCCTGTTGCTCGCCATAAATGCCTGCGGGAAGAAATCCAAAACTGGAGCGGACGACATGCCCAATAGCTTCAAAGCAGAGCAAGGCATCAAAGGGGATGTTCAAAATATGCGCTACACAAGATACACGGCACAAGAGAGTTTCGGTGATATAGTGAAGAACGAAATAAAAAGCGACTACTTCGTGGTATTCGATGAAAATGGCTACGAAGAAGAGTATTATGGATTTGATAAGAACGGAAAACTGACTTTCAAGGCATGGAAAGATAAGGGAGCTTACATGGATACAGGGCATCACTTCCTGACAGAACCGGCCATAGAGCTGAGCCTCTTCCTTGTATAAGAGCCTTTCCTCTTCCACCGGAGTCAGGTCGAGAAAGTCACTGCCGAAGTCGATCACTACACCATTTTCCTTGGTTTCGTGGATCAGAGTGAGTTTGCGTTCGAACTCCAGATAGTCATCATAGGTCTCATAGACTGTCTCTGACTCCAGATCATCGTCTGTAGTATCGGCTTTGGCATTGTATTGCTGGTGGTAGGAGAGCAGGAAGCTATAATCGACATTAGCATCACCTTCATCACTAACCTTGCCTATTCCAGCCCTCACCTCTGGAGCTACTTTACATCTGCCACCACTCTTGATCTCCAGCTTCAGTCCCTGGCTTTCCATCAGTTCTTGCAGCTCATTCAGCTTGTTGCGGTATTCTCTCAGGAACTCCTCGGTCGGTCTGCCATTATAGGGAAACATCTGAACCTCCCGCAGTCTCGCTGATCTTCAAGGCTAGGTCATTGCCATTATCATAGTAAACCAGGAAGACACTGGGATAACTATGTTCGCCCAGATCGACATCTTCCTCAAAGTACAACTCCGGTTTGCGAAGGCTGTCTCTAAACCTGTCATATTCTGCTTGAATGATCTCTTCCGTCGCCAGCACAAAGGTCTTGATCGTGGCTCCGTTCTTAGTTGGTATCTGATGCTTGAGCGCGTTTAGCTTCCCGGCATCCACCATTCTTCTAATCGTTTTTAGGTTCTTGTTCATCAGCAAGGCCACCCTATCTATGGGTAGCCAGATAAAATCGACTTTCATGTCCATGTCCAAATCCTTCAAAAACTGTGACCCGCTTGGACATTTCTGTCTGTTTTCCTGAAAAATGCGGTCAAGCGCTTGGACATTTTGGCCTCTCATCATAGTTATCAATGAGTTATGCCTCATTCCCACCCCCGCTTGGACAGGGGTACCCGCTTGGACATTGCCCTGGTTCGCCCGATTCCGCACTTCCGAATGGCATCGTTTCTTGCTAGTCATTCTACACCTCTCTTATGTATTAGTAGGGTGCTAACAACCACAAGCGCAGAACCTTGGGAAGTCCTTTCTGCGAGTTTTCCAGCTTTCTTACGCATTCTCCGGCAATACTTTATAATCCACCTGGGTCACACTATAATCTTTAGTATTGACTCCAAACCACCTTGCAGCAGAATGGCATCTGGAACTAATCTTGCAGCCATACGGATATAGTCAATGCCAAAGTTTCTATATGGAGATAACGATGAATAAACCGACTATCGGACAACGCCTTAGCCTGGTGATAAAGGCAATGCGACTCAAGGATTACCAGTTTGCCAATAAGTATGGCATCTCCCGTGCCTCGCTTTCCCGCTACAAGCTAAACGAGCGCTATCCCGATCCTGAGTTCTTAGAATCACTCTCCAGAGATCAGATCAATATCCACTGGCTCTTTACCGGAAACGGCTCTATGTATGCTAAGGATGAGTTTCAAGAGCTTATCCAATCCAATCAAGCATATATAAACCAAACCAATGCAGACAACTCAATTCCCACCATAATCTCACCAATCCTGCATCCCATCGCCAATCAGGACTTCGATCCCACTCAATCTATTACCTTTCCAATAGCAGGAGAGATAGCTGCCGGACCTCCGATGGAGATCAAAGACGAGTGGAGTCAGGTAGGTCAGATCCAGTTGCCAGTCTCATTTCTATCCGGTAATCCCAAGCAATACACTGTCTTTCAAGTAAATGGCATGAGTATGGAGCCTGTGATCCAGCATCAGGACATTGTAGTCATCAAGAGCGATCAGAGTTGGGAAAATGCAGATGATAAAATAGCAGTTGTAAGGACTGACGATGGTCTCACCATCAAGAAGGTGCAGATCGACCACCACAGGCAACAGATTATCCTCCAACCATTTAATATAGACTACCCGGTTCTTGTTTTAGACTCAGATTGGAATTACGGAGCTTTCCTGATCGGCACAATCGCACTCCAATTGCGCTTTTTCTAATTTCAAAGTTCTGTTTTTCCAACTGCTCTTTCCAAAGCCTGTCCAAACGCCTCGCTAATTTGCAGTAATAGTGTCAGCAAACAGTCCAAAAACGTCCAAATAGGCGCTTGGACATTTCCAAAGCCAGTCCATCGCAACTAACCACCACATAAAGCCTTATCCCCACTTTACCCTTGTGTCACAACTTGCAGCTTTGGGTGTCAGTTTATAACAGTCCCAGATTTTCTGGTCCCAAGCACATGGATCAATCGGAGAAGCCATGCCCGGATGCCTTATTAACTGTATCGTTTGGGTTTCGAATATAATTCTGTCGATTGGAGAAGCACCTATAGTGCCATGGTAAAAATTGTACAAAATAAGCAATGTGTATAAATATCAACAGGTTGATCAGATTAAATCGATATGATGGATATTTTGTGCTTGACAGCTATCAGCGAGAATAATTACGCTCCACCTCAAGTCGAAAGACCCAAATGCCCTCCAAGACGTGGGGAGCGTCAGCCCGACGTTCCCTGCGATTTTTTTATGATTGTACGGGCTTATCCTTTCTGAAACGCAAACGTTCCTCTTTACTGAGTTTCTCCGTGGCATACCGGATGATCAGTCGCGCGGCGCTGTTGCGATGCAAATACAAAAAGTCTTCCACTTCATGCGGATGCACTTTCCACAATTCCCGCAAAAACCAACCTGTCCCTTGATGAACTACACGTTCTCCGTCGGTCATCAGAGGGTTTACAAAACTTAGCAATATCTGTGGATCAGTCTCTTTTTTGATCTTGATAAAGCTCACCGGTGCTGCTCGCCTGGTCCAGCGACTGTCAGAATCTCGCCAAGGCAAAAAATCGTCTATCTTCACAATGCCCCGTGTGAGAAAGACCGGGTTTACCTTGCTGCACAAATAATCTGCATGAGCCCAGTTGTTCACTCCAAAATCGAACCATTGTTTAATGCCCGCAAAACTAGTTCGGTCATACTCTTTCTTACCTTGCTCCACCAACATAATGGCCAGACTGCCCATTTCGTATTTTCCGTGTTGAAACAGTAATGTGCCCAGCTCAATCAGCTGCTCCAAACTAAGTGAGGGGTAGTCTTCGCGGATCATTCCACAAAGTGCTGCGATGTCACTTTGTTGTGCGCCCCAGGCATTGTAGCCTTCCTTGAAATAGCGCTGATATTTCTGCACATTTTGGGGATCTGCCTTAGCGCTCAAATACTGATCTGCCTTCGTAAGAATAATCTTATACAGTTGTGCGTCTTTGATGTGCAATATCTCTCCTTATCGTCAGTTTACGAATCAAGCCTATAATGGCTTGCTATGCTTCAGTTTGAGCAGTTTCCCGCCATATCCGGCAATCCATGCTGTGTTGGCATTTACCGCACACACTGATTGAAACGCAATCGTGTTCATCAAGTTGTAGTTCAATGTCCAATTTAGTCCATCATTGGTCGAACTGAAGATGACGCCATGTTTACCCACAAGCCACATATTCTGCGTTCCCGGAGCTAGGCATATGGAGTTTATTCCACTTTCGGCTTTAGTATTTATCTTTGTCCACGTCTCTCCCAGGTCATCTGATTTGTACAGAACTCCGTAACTATGGTAATCTTCATTTATACCTACCACCCACAGAGTGTTCGGTTCACGGCACAAAATCTGTTGATATTCATGAGCTATGACCAGACCTGCTCTCCAGGTAGCTCCTCCATCCTCACTGATTCTCAATCCTTCACCGGCCATGATAACTTTATCACCAGAAGCCCAAATATCATTGAATACCGAGCTGCCCTCGTTTCGGATCTGCTGCCATGAAGATCCCCCATCACTGGTTTTGAATACGGCTCCATAGATTGAAACGAGATATCCGGAGAGAGGATTTTCAAAATACACGCCTATGAATTGAGCACTCTCGATAGTCCCAGCATCGATACTTTGCCAAGTGTCTCCGCCGTTTGTGGTTCTTAACACGGTATTCTGATTTCCCACTATCCATGCATTATTCTGATCAAACCACTTCATATTTAGCAAGTAAGCAGAAGTGCCGGAGTAGCTTGTTGTCCAGGTGCTTCCTCCATCAGTGCTTTTCTTGATCATGCCACCACTACCGCAGATCCAGCCCACGTTTTCGTCATGAAAAAAGACGCTGTTGATCGAATTCGTGGTTCCCGGATCCAATACATCCCAAAGCATCGGTAGCATGGTAAAGCTTACATCCTCACTCCATACTTCTCCGTGGGAGTTTTTTGCATAGCAGCGCACGTAGTATTTTGCTCCCAGATTGAGGTCGTAAAGTGACATGCCGGTAGTATAAGGGTCTGAAGAATCTGAAGGCGAAAAATTTCGGTGATCCCCATTCAGATCAGGATGTGGCGCTTCGCCCCAGCAAATGGCCAAGTCCGTAATTGGAGATGCTCCGGCAGAGATAACGGTGACGCCTACAAGCGGTTTTCCACTGTAAATTTGTGCCACCGGGTTTGTTTCGATGATTGGAAGATTCAGGTTGGGATCGGTTGATTTTTCTTTGCATGCTGCCAGAAGCAGGATAAGTATTAGGAACATAACAATAAGTACCAAGCTTCTCATGTTTGATTCTCCTGATTTTTTTGTGCGTAGAGAAATAGACATACAAAAGTTGTCAATCTTTTTGTGATGAAGATGGATCAATGTTTTTCCATCATTGATCATAAATTTGTTGCCTCGCTTTGGAAATACTATAAGCTCCATGATACAGAGTGATCCATCGCCCTGTTCATCATATTCAACCTACAAATATTCCATCATCTTTTCAGATCGGTCAGTCAAGCAAAATCTACAAAATCAACTAAAATCAGGAAAGACCAATATGGAGTTCAAGCCGGCAAGGGAAGCCAAGCAGTTCTCGCCAATTTCAAAGCCGGCTTGGACTTCAAACAGTAAGAAACGCTGACTGGGTGCGAGCAGAGCCAAAACGAAGGTGCCAGGAAACAATTTGACAGTGATATGACAGACGAGTATTGGTTTGGGATAAGATAAAGGGAGAGCGCCGATAGCCGCGATGCGTGCTGCTCTGTTGCAACGCAATGCAAAGTAGTCTCTGTTATGGACCGGAGGCCAAAGACCTTGGTATCGTTAGGAATCCTGCCTGAGATGATTTATGAGCCCTATGCCCGGGCACTCAGGAATCGCTCTTATCCACTTTGAAATTGCGCACACAAGCGCAAAACCCGTGAAAGATGGAACATATCCCGCCAAACAGACAGAAAATTCCCCAAAACAAAGGTTTGCCCAGGATACCCATCAGGCTGGGATTGCTGACCGGCAGTAGATAGAGCCCCCAAGTGATCAGATACGCTCCAACCACGATGAGCGCATGCCCCAAGATAACCATTGCCTTGCGGTCGCCTTTCCATCCTGTGTAGATCAAAGCCAGACCGATTATACCTGAGGGACTGATCACTGCTGCTCGAAACATAAACAATAGACACATAATTATTAACGCCACACCCAAACCGATCGTGATGTAACTACGCTTGTGCATCGGATATCTCCTTTTTCCGCTGACCTGGATCATTATTATGATATGCAGTTCCCGGGGTCTTGAAAGCTCGATCTCACAGTAAAATATGTATGGTAACGAGCACCAAAGGCTTTGCATCAAACATGATTCGCAGAAATTCTGTATTATCAGCTCAGCTCGAGACATTATTGCAATCACTTTACTGATGTAAAGCATAATATACTTTCGCCTTTCAATTTTTCTTGACGATAATTATAAAGAGTCCCTGAAAATTGCAAATCGGTTTTTTTTCGGTTTTTTCATAAAAGACCAACTTTCCAATCTCACTGTCACCACTGTAGACAGTGTTAATCAAGTGGTCATCAAGCGTTAATCAAGCGTTAATAATTA
>ENA-UOOK01001690-UOOK01001690.1-fermentation-metagenome-genome-assembly--contig:-NODE-1690-length-28546-cov-3.977993_pt1 | contig 28546 bp, 22 predicted proteins | sample MGYA00245777_ERZ724023 | MGnify/ENA primary metagenome ERZ724023 (study PRJEB28704, sample SAMN03018312) | fermentation metagenome | biome: anthropogenic terrestrial biome; feature: soil; material... | reverse complement strand
TTACAAGTGACTGTGCTTCTTTTACCTTTCCGGTGCTTGGGAGGGAGATTGCGATTGGCAGGGCTGCGATGATTCTCCTGATATCTTACCTGTTTAATTTTATTGGTGCGCAGTTTATCGCTTATGTCTTGTCTGCCAATATTGGTATGCTGGATGTGGATCCGTGGCGCAGCTATCTGTTTGAATTGTCGGATGCTAAGGTGAATCAGGATTTCATGACTGTCTTCTGGAAGGGTATTGGTGCCAACTGGCTGGTGTGCCTGGGTATGTATATGGGGTATGCCGGGAAGGATATTATCGGCAGGACCATAGGGATATGGATTCCTGTGATGCTGTTTGTTACTTTTGGTTATGAGCACTCTATCGCCAATATGTTTTTTATTCCTGCTGCAATATACGCGGGTGCGGATATCACCTGGGGTGCCTTTTTGATTGATAACCTGCTGCCGGCAACGCTGGGCAACTTAGTGGGGGGCAGCCTGCTGGTGGGGTGTGTGTATTGGTATTTGTATTTGAGGAAATAATTGAAAATAAATTAATTAGTATAGACCTTATGCTCTAATTGACTGAAACTGAAAAGGATCAGTCTTTTTTGTAATATCTGTTTTAGTACTTCTTCTAAATCTTTAACCCTGAGACGTAAACTTTTGTATTAGCTTTGTTGATGATTCATGTTTTTCTGAAATGATTCATGTTTTTCTGGATTGATTGATTGATTATCTCTGTGTAAATTAAATAATTTTTGTGTTAATCATATTTTAATGTAATTAGCAAACTTAAAATGTACAAAAAATGGCAATGTTGAATGTACAACTTTTGGCAATATGGCATGTACAGGTTTAACATTATATTAACTATCTCTTTTTTATTGTTTTAATTCATTTTCTTTATCCAGGAAAGTTTGCCGGTTATCCATCCTGTAACCATTTCCTTCAAACTTTATTACCTCGCAATGATAAAGCAGCCTGTCTAGGATTGCTGTTGCCAGCACTTCGTCATTAAGGGTTTCCGCCCATTGACCCGGTGATTTGTTGGTCGTGATAATTATTGAACACTGCTCATGCAGATGATTAATCAGATTAAATAGGGCAACCGCCTCATTCTTTTGTACCGGGAACATCATAATATCATCAATGGCAATGAGATGTGCCTTGGTGTAACGCTTGTAGTTGTTCATTGCTGATGAGATAATCTCTTTGCGCTTAAGTACTCCGATAAGGTCTGCCATAGTGGTAAAATAGGCTCTGTAGCCCTTTTTTATGGCATCATTAACCAACCCCGCTGCTATGAAAGTTTTCCCTGTTCCGCTTGGACCCATAAGCACCAGATTGTACATCTGGTCAACCCACATCAGCTCTCTTAGCTGTTTCATCTGTTTTATCCCGATACTGGCGGAAGCTTTATAGTCATAATCGTCCAGATAATGGACACGTGGCAGACGTGCCAGTTTTACCCTTCGTTGATAGTCATTATACTGACGTTGTTCAATCTCTTTTAAAAGAATACTTTCAAGGAAGTCTGCATAGCCCGGTGCATTTATACTGGCATCATGCAGCAGTGGTTGCACATTACTTTTCAGATGGCCCAAACGAAGCATGCCGGCATATTGTTTTAAATCCTCTATTTGCTTCATATATCCTCAAGTATTTTGTCGTATTGGCTTATACTGCTTCTCTCTGGGATGTATGCACTCGTATTGAACTGATTCATCTGTACGCCTTCACGTAACGGATTTACAGCCACCTGAGACTCTTTCTGCACGCTCTTAAGCTTGCGATAGTACTCTGCAGTCTCTTTTAGATTAAAAGCGTTATAGAGGCCATGTTCAAGACAGTAGTTAAGTGCAGTGCCAACCAGATCTTCACTGTATTCACCAATAACTTCCCGGATTACTTTAAGATTATCCCTGAGGTACCTAGGCTTATCTTTATGAATCTCTTCTATATAGGTTGTAAAGACGTTGCAATCCGGACGTAATGATAATGTATTTTGCTTAAGGACTCCAAGCTCCAGAGAGCGATCGCGACGATATGATGTGCCGCCTATTATTTTGCCTTTCTCCTTGCTGATAAGATGCTCGGCAATAATATAGTTTTGATGATCGTATAGAGAAAGCGTCTCTTCTTTCACTGATAAAAGAACTGTTGTTCCATTGCCATTGTATGTGCCGTAAGGTACTCTGTAAAAGTTTCCACGGAAGCTGACAGTGTTGTCACCTCTGACAGTGTACTCGGGAAGCTTATCACTCGCCTTTATGGTTGTAGGCTTAAAGTTTTTGAGATGATCCTTTTCAATCAGCCATTCATTATAGGGTAAACGCTTGGTTGTGGCATGCGCAGAGCCGTTGGCTGTACGTTTGAGCCATCCCAGAGCCTCTTCGTTGAGACGGTCTATATCATAAAATGTACGCGCGCGAAGGAAGTTGTGCTTTACATACCCGATGACGTTTTCAACCTTACCCTTTGTTTGTGGGTCAGCCTTGCGGCAGAAAGAAACATTGATATTACGTTCATTCCTGTATCGGTGAAAATCATCTGACAGGAGGTAATCGCCAAGGTTCTCGTTCTTTAAAAACACCGAGTCCTGATCATAAAGGAGCATGCCGGGAATACCTTCAATATACTCGAAGGCACGTTCGTGTGACTCTACAGCTGTTTTTCCGGTAAATGGTCTGGTCTGAAAAAATACATATTTATAACGGCTGCGAGAGAGGACAAGAGCATAAAAGTATACCTTTTGACTGCTTTTGTCGGAGCGTCGCATTGTGTACTCACCAAAATCAACCTGTCCCTGACTGCCGTAAGGTACTTCATCTATTGCCTCTGTCTGTCTTATATTAACAGGTGCAAAAATGTTCTCCTTATGACGTACATACTTAACAAAATTATAAACTGTCTTGCTGTTCACTTTAGGAAAGTCAGGATAATTTTCTTTCAGGCGATCTTCTATAACTGCCGCCGGTAAACCATTATCAGAGTCTAATAATTTTTTTACAGGTAAATAGTAAGGATCTAAAATCCTATCATAAACTCGCCTTTTGTCTATGAATGCTTTAAATTCTGCCACACTCATTTTCTTGTACTTGGATACTGTTCTGCGGTCAATCCCAAGCAACTGTGCTATTTTATTGTCGGAATTGCCTTTAGTTGATGAAAGTTTTTTAACTTCGTACCACATAATTTCCTTTCTAAGGGGTTGTGTCTGAGTCTTCATAAGCTTTGTAATTTTGGTATTTTACAAATATATGAAGACTCTTCTTTTTAACCCTTTTTATGTACATGACATGTTGCCAATTTCTGTACATTCAACGTTGCCAAAAGTTGTACATGCGAAGTTACTGATTACATTTAAGAACCCTTCGGGAATTGTGCATCAGCGAACATCCGAAGGGTTCTTTATTTTTATGTTATATTCCTTTTGTGTGGCTTGCTAAACTAACTCGTAATCAATGATATTAAGACCCCAAAGCAGTTGGTTTTTATTTCCGGTGGTGCAATAAACTTTCACTTCTCTGCCAATCAATTCGAAGTTATCATGGAGATTTAGAAATGTCTGCGGATCATTTGGAGTTTCTTTGTTAAATTCTACAGCTATCATTTGAGATGTTTCAGTTGCAGTTGGATTTTCAGCGAGAACAATATTTTTAAGCGAGAATGTTTCATCTATTTCATCAAGTTGATTTAATAGTTTAATATCAAACATGTCAGGTCTTACCCATCCCATGATATAACCTTTAATCCATATCGGTTCTGTTTGTGTATCCATGGCTAAAACTTGAGACACCGTGTATGGGTTTTCTCTTGAGCCGGTTTCCGCTGAGTCGGTTTCTCCTACTTTTTCAACTGGCTGGATGTCTTTAGATATTATGGTTGGGTCTATTCCCCAGTCGCTTATTGTGGATCCGTATGCTCTTAATTCTACTGAGGCGGATGTCAGATTTAACTGATAGGTTCTTATGATATTTGGTTGTAATAAATACTCATCCGATTGCCAGATATATGTGTTGTTGTCGGCAGTATTAATTTGTATTTCTGCTTTAGAGAAATCCCACCCGGGGAGCAGGATTGCTGTTGCTGTGATTTTGTTTTCTGTTTGATCGAAAGTTGTAAACGGTATGATCGGACTGTTTAGAGAAGATTCTGTGTCGGGTGTGACAGTACCATCTTCAAGATTGATAGTGCCCTTATTTACTGTGTTGTGAATTGTGATTTGTGCACCCTCAAGATTAATCGTCTCGGGAGTGGCAACTTCTATAACCAGATGTGATAAGATGTGATGAAACGTGAGGCTGACTTCAGGATTGTCGCAATTGTAGTCTGTTGACTGTGCATACAAAACATCAATTTCGGACGGATTTGATTGTTCTGTAACATCTATTTGGAGAGTTGACCCTGATGTTCCGGTACTTGTATAGGGGTAATAGGCAATGAATTTAAGATTTTCTTTTGAGACAGGGAATATTATTTCTTCACCTGCTGCCTGAAAGTCGGCCAGGTTGCCGTTAATATTGTTGATGTACCTGATATTTTCTTTTTCGTTGTATATTGAATAATCGCCTGCCGTTGCTCCTTGAATGAGTGCATAAACACCAATCTCATCACCTGCTTCCCACTGATTGCCGGATGCACGGGTTGCGGGTGTCTTTTTGTTTCCCGTATCATTTATTGTGGTTCTGAATACTGCAGCTACCTGTTTATCTTTACCTGAATTATCGATCTCTTCTTTTAAACAGGAATTTAAGGTTGTAAGGAAAATTATACCTGCTAATAAAATTCCACTTTTACATCTCATTAAATTTACTTTAGACATTGTTAATTTGATTTAGATTATTAATTAATTACAAAAACATGCTCTTTGTGGTACTATAAGGTTGAAAAATAAATCATATTTATGTTTTTTGCCGGAAATATTGAACGTTTGTCTAATTAGGCGATATGTTGATAATGTTAAAATTAAGAGTAATATGTTTATGAAGCAAGAAAAGAGTGTCCATTTTTTGTAAATTGTGGATTTTGGTATAAATGTGGTACCTTTGTTGTATCATTTAAAGGATGGAATTGTATGTTATTAAGTTTAAATTTCTTAAAACAAAGAGGAGCTTAATTTGTTATAGGCTAAGAAAATACATATAAATATAAATTTATTATAATGACTAAAACTGCTTTGATCACCGGTATTACCGGACAGGACGGATCGTACCTTGCAGAGTTCCTTTTGGAGAAAGGTTATGAGGTGCACGGACTAATGCGCAGATCTTCTTCTTTTAATACAGCGAGGATTGAACATCTTTATCTTGACGAATGGGTAAGGGATATGCATCAGAAACGTTTGATCAATCTGCATTATGCGGATATGACTGACTCGAGCTCGCTGATAAGGGTAATTCAGACAATAAAACCTGATGAGATTTATAATCTGGCAGCACAGAGCCATGTGAAGGTGAGCTTTGATGTGCCGGAATATACTGCAGAGGTGGATGCCGTGGGTACGCTTAGACTGCTGGAGGCGGTTAGAATATTGGGTCTTGAAAAGAAAACTCGTCTATACCAGGCGTCAACTTCTGAGCTGTTCGGACTGGTGCAGGAGGTTCCGCAAAAGGAGACTACCCCCTTTTATCCGCGCAGCCCTTATGGTGTTGCCAAACTTTATGGTTTCTGGATTACAAAGAACTACCGGGAATCGTATGGTATGTATGCAGTAAATGGTATTCTATTTAATCATGAGAGTGAGAGAAGGGGCGAAACATTCGTGACCCGCAAAATTACTATTGCTGCTGCTCGTATTGCACAGGGTATGCAGGATAAGCTGTATCTGGGTAATCTTGATGCTAAGCGCGACTGGGGATACGCAAGGGATTATGTTGAGTGTATGTGGCTGATGTTGCAGCACAGCGAACCGGAAGATTTTGTTATTGCTACGGGTGAGATGCATTCGGTGCGCGAATTCTGTACTCTCGCATTTGCTGAGGCGGGTATCACTCTGCGCTGGGAGGGTGAAGGTATTAACGAGAAAGGTATTGATGCTGATAGCGGACGTGTAATTGTAGAGGTGGATCCTAAATATTTCCGCCCTGCGGAGGTTGAACAGCTTCTTGGTGATCCGACTAAAGCGCGCACTCTTCTTGGGTGGAACCCGACAAAGACTTCTTTTGAGAAGCTTGTGAAGATAATGGTGGAGCATGATATGCGTTTTGTGCGTAAACTGAAGCTCAAGGCGGATATCGATAATGAGTAGTATATTCATTCACTTATTTAGGGATTAAGATGAACATCCTTTACGTTTCAACTTTATGTTCTGACAAACTGATTAAGGAGTTGTTTGATGCAGGATATAAACCAATTCAGGCTATTCAGAAGTTTAATAAGCTTCTTGTAACCGGTTTGGCTGAAAACGGATGTGATGTGTATGCGCTTACTGAGATACCGAAAACTACAGGACCGAAGTTCTATAAGAGAAAAAGAGAGACTGAGGATAAGATAAACTATATTTATAGTAGGAAAGCTGATATAAAGCTGGTTTACAATCTTTATATATTCTTGTCAGGTTTCTTTTTAACTCTTAAATGGGGACTGAAGCACAGAAAGGGTTCAGGTAAAGTAGTTGATTCCCCTAACAACGAAAATATAAAGAATCACACAAACATCAGCGATAATGAATACTTTAAGTGTGACACAAACCTCAGCAAGAACCTAAAGACTAAAAACAGGAATGTTGCAGTTCTTGATGTCTTGCAGACTGAATTCTGCTCAGGTGCTCTGCTTGCATGCAGGTTGCTGAAGATTAAAGCGGTGGGTGTGGTGACTGATCTGCCGGGACTGCCCGGGATGCTGGCAGGGAGCAGAAGAACTGCTATCCACAGGTATGCAGAAAAGGTGATAGACAGATATGCTAACAGCTTTGACTCCTACATACTGCTGACTGAACAGATGAATGGGGTTGTAAACCGGAAGGGTAGGCCTTATATGATTATGGAGGGACTTGTTGATGCCAACATGGTTAACAGTGATTCTGCAGTCTGCAACGATAACAGAAAAATTGTGATTTATGCAGGCGGGCTATACGAAGAGTATGGTATAAGGTATCTTATCGATGGTTTTAAAATGCTTGATGATAAGAATGCAGAGCTACATCTTTTTGGTCATGGTGCTATGGTTGATGATATCAAAAAAGATATGGAAGAGGATGACCGAATACGTTTCTTTGGTATTGTGCACAACAGTAAGGTGGTGGAAGCGGAGCTGCAGGCAGCTTTGCTGGTTAATCCAAGACCTACGGTTGCAGACTTCACCAAATACTCATTTCCTTCAAAGAACATGGAGTATATGGTGTCGGGTACTCCGGTTTTAACAACTGTGCTTCCCGGTATGCCAAAGGAATATCACGACTATGTTTATCTGCTTGAGGATGAGTCTGCTCATGGTGTGCATCAAATGCTTACAAAATTATTAGTCGATACACCGCCGGAGGAGCTTAAACTGAAAGGACGTAGGGCTAAACAGTTTGTTCTAGATAATAAAAATAATATCTATCAATCGAAACGGGTGATTGATTTTCTTGAAAATAATGCTGAAAGATTATTAATTAATAGTTCCGTAATTCAGGGTTCTGTGAAACAGGATTCAGTCTCTAACAGATAATAAACCAGATAATAAACCAGACAATAATCCATATAATAATATTATCAAAATGTCGGAATTCACAAATAAAACATTGCTCATAACCGGGGGCACAGGTTCCTTTGGTAACGCTGTCCTGGATAGATTTTTAGATACTGATATCGGTGAGATACGTGTCTTCAGCAGGGATGAAAAGAAGCAGGATGATATGCGACATAGAATTCAGAATGCAAAAGTAAAGTTTTACATTGGGGATGTACGCGATAAGCGTTCTGTTGACACAGCCATGCGGGGTGTGGATTATGTTTTTCATGCTGCGGCACTCAAGCAGGTGCCTTCATGCGAGTTTTTCCCCATGCAGGCGGTAAGAACAAATGTAATTGGTACTGAGAATGTGCTGGATTCGGCTGTAGATTTTGGCGTTAAGCGTGTTGTGGTGCTGAGTACCGACAAGGCTGCTTATCCTATTAATGCTATGGGTATAAGCAAGGCGATGATGGAGAAGGTGGCAATTGCCATTGCACGATCTCTTGGAAAAGATGCTAAGACAACTATTTGTTGCACTCGCTACGGCAATGTGATGGCTAGCAGAGGCTCTGTGATTCCTCTTTGGGTTGAACAGATTAAATCAGGCAAACCAATTACTATTACTGATCCTAATATGACTCGATTCATGATGACTCTTGAGGATGCCGTGGATCTTGTTCTATATGCTTTTGAACATGGGCAAAACGGTGATCTGTTTGTTCAGAAGGCGCCCGCAGCAACGCTCGATGTGCTTGCCGATTCTTTGAAGGAGTTGTACAAGGCTGACACGGAGGTTAAGATTATTGGTACCCGCCATGGTGAAAAGCTCTACGAAACGCTTGTTACACGTGAAGAGATGGCTAAGTCGATTGATATGGGCAACTACTTCAGAGTGCCGGCTGACGGTCGCGACTTGAACTACGATAAGTTCTTTATTGAAGGTCAGGAGGATGTTTCAAAAGTTGAGGATTATCATTCTCACAATACTCATAGGCTTGATTTGACGGAAATGAAGAAGTTGCTTATGAAGCTCCCGGAGATCAGGGAGGATTTGCATAGTCTATAATGATATTTTATTATTCTATGTTTAATTATATTGTTTCTTGACTCCACTAATTCAATCACCCGCTTCCTGTTCGCGCACTATATGACAAAAACTCGCTTCGCTCAAACAGTTTGTCATATAACGTTTGCTTCACAGATCGGGTCCCGATAGAATTAGTTCCGTTCTTCGAAACAACATAACAAAACAATGACGAATAATAAAAAACCAAACAACGAAAATATGAAAATACTGATTACGGGAGCGGAGGGTTTTATAGGGAAAAACCTTATAGCGGAACTTAATAATATAAAAGAGGGTAAAGCAAAAGGTTATGATTTAACAAATGACCTGACTCTTTTTGAGTATGATAAAGAAACGGATCCTGACCAGAGTGAATTCATGGAAGGTAATTTCGGCTTCACTTCTACTTTGCTTGATAATCTAAAGAAATATGGCAACAATTGCCCGGTTATGCTGGCATCATCAATTCAGGCAGAGCTTGATAATCCTTATGGAGCTTCTAAAAAAGCCGGAGAGGATCTGTTGCTTGACTACGGCAGGGAAAATGGTGCTGAAGTATTGATTTACCGCTTCCCCAACGTGTTTGGTAAATGGTGCCGACCCAATTATAACAGTGCTGTTGCAACTTTCTGTAACAATATAGCACACGGTCTGCCTATTCAGGTTAACGACCCCTCTGTAGTAATGACTCTGGTATATATTGATGATGTTATAAAAGAGCTGATTTCAGCTTTAGAGGGGAACCCGAATAGGGAGGGTGATTTTTACAAGGTGCCAACTGAACACAGAATCACTTTAGGTGGAATTGTTGATCTTATTTACTCTTTCAAAGAGAGCAGAAAGACATTGCTGCTGCCCGACTTCTCAGACCCTCTTACCAAGAAGCTGTACTCTACATATCTTAGCTATCTGCCCGAGAATGAGTTTTCGTATCCGCTTAAAATGAATGTTGATGAAAGGGGCTCGTTTACTGAATTTATTAAATCACACGATCGTGGGCAGGTTTCAATAAATGTCTCTAAACCGGGTATTACAAAAGGTCAGCACTGGCATCATACCAAGAATGAGAAGTTTCTGGTTGTAAGTGGTAAAGGAGTGATTCGCTTCCGTAAGATTGATGATGTAAAAGTGTATGAATATTTTGTTTCGGGAGAAAAGCCTGAAGTGGTTGATATTCCAGTAGGCTATACTCATAATATTGAGAACCTGGGTGATACGGATATGGTTACGGTTATGTGGGTGAATGAGATCTTTGATCCTGAAAAGCCTGATACTTATTTTGAAAAAGTCTGAATACTCTGTAATAGCCTGAACACCCTGAACACCCTGAACACCCTGTAAAAGACTGGTCGCTATGATAGAATCGCTGAAAAATATTATTAAAGGTGGTAATAAAAACTTTATCAGGTTGTCATCCATAATTTTCTTTCTGATCTCATCCAATGTAATTAGAAAGAAGGGAAGGCAGAATTCCATTCAGTGGAAAGGCAATTATTTGAAAAATTGTAATATCAAAATAATAGGGAATAATAACAAGATAATGTTTGAACCTTATGGGATCAACAGATTGACAGATACAAAAATATATATATATGGCAATGATAATATTATCAGAATTGGATATAAGAATATAATGATTTCAGCAGATCTGTATATTGAAGATGATAATAATGAAATATCGTTTGGAGATCAAAACTCAATACAAGGATTTACTCATGTAGCTTGTATCGAAGGTGAAAGTGTGAAGTTTGGTGATAATTGTTTGTTTTCTACAGATGTAATTTTCAGAGTCGGTGATAGTCACTCTATTCTTGATTCAAACACCGGTGACAGGATAAATCCCTCTAAGTCAATCTCAATAGGCGATAGGGTGTGGTTTGGCCATAATACAAAGATATTAAAAGGTGTATCCCTTAATAATGATACTATTGTTGCTACAGGATCAATTGTGACAAATAGTTTTAAAGATACAAATATTATAGTAGCAGGAAATCCGGCAAAGGTTATTAAAACCGGTATTAAATGGAACATTCAAAGGACAAAAATAAATAGTAATAATTAAAAGAGAAGAAGAAACTTTTTTGAAATATAAAAAAAATATTCTATAACTTTGAAATATTAAATAAATACAAGAATTTCAATATAGTGAAAAAACTCAAAGTGTTAACGGTGGTAGGCACGCGCCCCGAAATAATAAGGCTTAGTTGTGTGCTTCAAAAGCTGGATGTGTCCGAGGCTATTGAGCACGTCCTGGTGCATACGGGACAAAATTATGATTACGAGCTTAACGAGGTGTTCTTTGAAGATCTTGGTTTGCGCAGACCTGACCATTTTCTTAATGCAGCAGGTAAGAATGCAACGGAGACGGCAGGTCAGATTCTTATAGCTATTGATCCTGTGCTGGAGAAAGAGCAGCCGGACGCCTTCCTGGTGCTGGGCGACACCAACTCATGCCTATGTGCCATTGCTGCTAAAAAGCGTCATATACCCATCTTCCACATGGAGGCGGGCAACCGATGTTTCGATCAAAGAGTTCCGGAAGAAAGCAACCGTAAGATTGTAGATCACACGGCTGATATCAATCTGACATACAGTGATATCGCCCGTGAATATCTTTTGGCTGAAGGATTGAGACCCGACAGGGTGATCAAGACAGGCAGCCCGATGTTTGAGGTGCTGACTCAATACATGCCAAAGATTAATGCTTCAACAATTCTGGAGACTCTTAACCTTGAGAAGGATAAGTTTTTTGTTGTCTCTGCACACAGAGAGGAGAATATATCTTCAGAAAAGAATTTCTTTAACCTGGTTGAGATACTGAATAAGATTGCCGATAAATATGACTTCCCGGTGATTGTTTCTACTCATCCGCGCACAAGAAATATGATTGAGAAGAAGGGTGTCACGTTTCACAAGAATGTGCAGCTGATGAAACCAATGGCGCTGAGCGACTACAACAAGCTGCAGATGAATGCTTATGCCGTATTGTCAGACAGCGGCACAATCTCCGAAGAGTCGTCAATACTCAATTTCCGCGCGCTGAATATCCGCGAAGCTCACGAGCGTCCTGAAGCTATGGAAGAAGCATCTGTAATGATGGTTGGGCTGAATCCTGAGAGAGTGATGCAGGGGCTTGTACAGCTTCAGTATCAGAATACAGGTACTCGTGACCGTTTGCCAATTGGACAGCCAAATAATGTGTTTTTCAGGCCTGTGGCCGATTACAGCATGCCAAACGTTAGCGAAAAGGTGGTCAGGATTATTATATCCTACACCGATTATATAAAAAGAGTAGTCTGGGGGGAATAGAATTACTCCGGACTTCGACTGTTATTCTTAAAATGATTTTGATAAGGTTGAGAAGTACTCTGTTTCTCAACCTTATTTGTGTAAAAATTCAACCCGAGTCTATTTCTCAATTTCGCTCAAAAGGTCCTCAAGGTCAAGCGCTATGGTGTACATATCTATTCCACCATCAGGGGTTGATGGCCACTGCTCTCTCGGTTTATCCCAATAGAGTTCGAGGCCATTTCCATCAGGGTCGTTCAAGTAAATTGCTTCTGATACACCGTGATCGCTGGCACCCGCTATAGGATATTTAGCATCCAGGAGTCGCTTAAAGATTACTGCCAGATCTTTTCTCTCGGGGAAAACTATGGCAACATGATACAAACCGGTAGAATTTACGGGTGCGGGCGAACCGCCCTTGCTATGCCATGTGTTAAGACCAATATGATGGTGATATCCGCCGGCTGATAAAAAAGCTGCTTGACTGCCATATCTCATAGTTACTTCAAATCCAAGCACTCCGCTGTAAAACTCTATCGCCTTCTCGAGGTCTGAAACTTTCAAGTGCACATGCCCAATATGTGATTGCGCCGGTGCTACATATTTATCGTTGTTCATAATTCTGTTTCTGTTTTTATAGTTATATAGTATATTCTTTATTAAAGTGTTGCAGTCAGTTATTGTTATGAATTCAAACATCCGACATTATAGACGTAGTCAATAATTCTGCAATAGATATATGTACAATTAACATGCCAAAGTTAAAAACGTTCACTCAATCTATTTACTGATTAATCCATGTTACTTATACATCCATGTTACTTATCAATTTATTCTGATTATCAATCCAATCTGACTATTAACCCAAATTGACTATTATTGTAATACTTCAATTTATTTATTAATTTTGGCTGTTTCTGTATAGCGATAACAACAAAAAATGTTATTTTTACAGGATAATGTTCAATTTAAATCGAAAATCATTGAAAACTTTAAGCATTCTATTTTTGCTTGCATTAGTATCCACGGGACTGCTTTTTGCACAAGAGAATCAGCCAGAGGTACTGCCTGACACGGTTGGCATAAATATTAAGAACAAGGACTATGTTTATGTAGCCAAAAAAGCAAAGGGAGATATCACTCTTGACGGTGTACTGGATGAAGAGGATTGGCAGAACGCTAATATTGCAAAGGACTTCAACCTGGTACTGCCTGTTGATACAGGATTGGCTACTCAGCAATCGGTTGCTATGGTAGTTTATGATGATAAAGCACTATATATAGCAACAATATTTTACGACACTACCCCCGGAAAAAGAGTGGCGGAATCATACAGAAGAGATTATACTTTTAGCAATAATGATAATCTGCTCACTGTATTTGATACATTCAGAGACCAGACCAACGGCTACACTTTCGGAACCTCGCCATCTGGTGCAATATGGGATGGTATCAGGGCAGGGAATGATAATAACCCAAGCTGGGACAGCAAGATAGAGGTGGAGGTTATGAACTATCCCGACAAATGGGTAGCGGAAATAAAGATTCCTTTTAAATCATTGCGCTATCCGGAAGGTAGCAGAGTGTGGTATGCAAATTTTGGGAGACTGGATCTTAAAACAAATGAGAAATCCGCCTGGGCTCCTGTTCCGCGTCAATTTCCTCACTCATCTACAGCATATACGGGTGTACTTATTTTTGAAGAGCCGCTGCCCAAGCCTCGAGTAAATTTATCACTTATACCTTATGTTCTTGGAGGATATCACCGCGACTTTGAAGCAGGCGAGAAGGCAGGATACCGCAAAAGCTTTGGTATGGATGCAAAGATTGGCTTTTCTACTTCCACTAATCTGGACCTTACTTACAACCCTGATTTCGCTCAGGTTGAGGTGGATCAGCAACAGATGAATGTTGACCGCTTCGAGCTTTTCTTCCCCGAGAAGCGTCAGTTTTTTCTTGAAAATCAAGATCTGTTTTCAGAATACGGTGAGTATGATGTTACACCTTTCTTCTCCCGAAGGATTGGTCTGGATGCCCCCGTACTTGGAGGCGCAAGGTTTACAGGCAAGATAGGAAACGATTTCCGGCTGGGGTTCATGAATATGATAACCGACCAGACGAGTCTTATGCCCATACGCAACTATTCTGTACTGTCGGTGCAGCAAAAGCTGTTTTCACGGTCCAACCTCAGCTTCATGTTTGTAAACAAGGAGTACTCCGGCAGCGATCAGTACAACAGAGTGGCTGCGCTGGATTATAACATGGCAAGCAATGATGACGTGTGGTCGGGTAAGTTTTTCTACCACCGCTCTTTCCGCCCGGGAAATCCTGATAAGCAATTCGCACAGGGTGTCTCGCTCGACTACAACAAACGTAATATCAATCTGGAGTTCAGGCAAACTGCTGTAGGCGAGAACTACCTTGCCGAAACAGGCTACGTGAGGAGGAGCAACTATGTGATGTTTAATCCTGAAGCAAAATACTCATTTATACCAAATAAGCTGGTAGTATCTCACGGTCCGTATGCCGAGTTGGAGAGCTTCTATTCGATGGATATGGAGAAACTTGATCATAATTTCGATATCGGCTACTATGTTGAATTTAAAGATAATTCCAATATAAGTACCGGTTTTATCGATACTTACGTGAAACTGATGCATGATTTTGATCCTACACATGTAATTGGTGTTTATCTGCCTGCCGGAAGTGAGTATAATTACAAGCGGTGGTATGCACGGCTGCAGGCAAGTCCGCGCCGGTCTCTCAACGGCTACCTGGTATATAGTAATGGTGGTTTCTACAGTGGCACAGGTGAAATGGTTGAAGCAAACGTTACATACAGATATCAACCTTATATAAATCTTACGCTCAATACAGTTTTCAGCAATCTTAGACTGCCGGCACCGTTTGGTTATCGGCAGTTCTGGCTGATCGGTCCGAAGATTGATATCACCTTTTCTCCAAAAGTATATCTTACCACGTTTGTGCAGTACAACGAGCAGCTCAACAATACTAACGTCAACATCAGGTTTCAGTGGCGCTACAAACCTGTCTCAGATCTTTTTATAGTATATACGGACAATTACTTTGCCAACACGCGTGAAGTGCGCAATAGGGCGCTGGTGCTTAAGCTTTCTTATTGGTTGAATTAGACTGTTCTATATCCCAAATTTTACTGTTTGTTGAATTATTTCCAGATAATATTCAACAAAACAGCAATTTAAATGTTATATATTTATTAAAAAAATATTGGTTGATAATCAGCATAATTAACGTTTTAGGAATCAATTTTAAAAGAGTTACTTGATATGTCAATATCAAGTTCTTTCCTCCCTGATTAAAGTTAGCGTTTCCTCCTTTGATTTCCACGATAACTTTATATTAGGGAGGTTTTTTATAAAAGGACTGTAAAAAAGTAATGCCAATAGTATGTTCAGACTAAAGAACCTGAAATATAAAGATATCCTCGATATAGGTGATCTTCATATTGAGGAGCACAAAGTCACCTGCATAGTAGGCAAAAGCGGAGGCGGTAAAACCACTCTTTTGAAGTTGCTGAATAATCTGATCTCTGCGGAGGAGGGCACAATCCTGTATAAAGACAAAAATATTGAAGGGTATAACCCGCTTGAGCTTAGGAGAGAGGTGGTTATGCTGCCACAAACACCGGTAATGTTTTCCGGCAATATCAGGGATAACTTTGAAAAAACTTTGCGATTTATCGAGAAAAGTATGGCTGATGATGAGACCTACAAAGGTTTGCTGGAGAGGGTTGGACTTATGCATCCTCTCGACTCGGAAACCAAGAACCTGTCGGGTGGCGAGAAGCAGCGCATAGCACTGGCGAGGGTGCTGCTGCTTAAACCGGAAATATTGCTCCTTGACGAACCTTCATCTGCTCTTGATGACGAGACTGAGGACTTTATAATAAGTATGGTGGTGAGTTACTCAAGAGAAACAGGCGGCACACTGATCATGGTAACTCACTCGCGAAGTGTTGCCGAGAAGTATGCTGATACTATAATAACACTTTACGACGGAAAGATTCAGGCTGTTAGTGATAATCATGAACGGATCAAATCTACACAACAATCATGAATCTGATCACTCCTTCGGGATCACCAATCATGAATCTGATCACCATTTTGGGTTCCCAAATAAGTCGTATGATCACCATCTCGGGATTACCAATGAAGAGACGTTAAACAAAGAATTAGTATAATATGGAAGAGATGCAAGATGTAACATTAATCGGACTTACCGCTGCTTTTGTTTTTCTGCTGATTCTGCTTGCAATCATGAGAAAGGAGAGGCTGGGACATCAGTGGGAGATAATTCTTTCATCTGTAAGGATGACAATACAGCTGATTCTGGTGGGATATATCCTTACATATATTTTTGATAATCCCAATATATGGTTCAGCATTATTGCGCTTCTTCTGATGCTAAGTTTCGCTGTTGTAAATACTTTCCAGAGGGTGGGGGATGTACCCGCCGACATGAAAAAGATTGTTGGTCTGGCAATGTTTATAGGCACAGGCATCACTATTATATACTTTATTATCCTTGTTTTTAAGGTCGAACCATGGTACCAACCTCAATACTTTATCCCGATTGCGGGGATGATGATAGGCAACTCGATGACAGGTATAACGCTTGGAATTGATGGATTGCTAACAGGCATGAAAGACAACCGATCGGTGATTGAGAACGCTCTTATGCTTGGCGGCAAGCCATCACTGATTATGAGAGAGATCACCGGCAGAGCGTTCTACCAGGCACTGCTTCCCACTATCAACTCGATGATGGGGATGGGTATAGTTTTCCTGCCCGGCATGATGACAGGTCAGATCCTTGCAGGAGCGCCGCCACTTGCTGCCATAAAATACCAGATTGCTATCATGCTGGGAATTATGGGCAGCGTGACACTCACAGTTTATATAGTGATCAAGTGGGGCTCACGCACCTTTTTTAATCAGAGGGGGCAGTTGAAATGATTTGGAATAAAAATAATCCCCTGAAATCACTAATGTGATTCGGGGGATAATTTTTCAAACATATAACCCAAATATATATTATTTATCTGAACCTTTATTTTCAATCGCAAACGCCATCTATTGAGCAGCTCTGTCCTTTCGTAAACTCAATCTTGATCTCAGGATTAGCTTTTCTCCACTCACCAAACGACTTCTCCAGGGTCTGCAGAAATGCTTGTGGCGCCTGAGCACCCGATACAGCATACTTCCTGTCGAACACAAAAAACGGCACACCGGTCACGCCCAGTGAGTGCGCCTCCTGAATATCTTTCTTCACCAGTTCAGTGTATTTGTCGTCACTCAAAGAGTTACGGATCTCGGTTTCGTTAAGTCCGGCCTCCTTGCCCAACTCCACCAGCGTCTCATCATCAGCAATATTCTTACCTTCAGTAAAGAATGCCCTGAACAAAAGCTCTTCAATCTCATCACCCAAACCGCGTGTTTTAGCAAGCTGAGTCAGTTGATGCGCTTTCATCGAATTCACTATTACAGATTTGTCGAAATGATACTCCAAACCCACATTTGCAGCCATCTGTGTAACATTTGCCAGCATACCTTCAACCTGCTTTCTGCCCATCCCCTTGCTTGCCATGAGGTGATCGGTGTAACTGCCGTTCTGCACCTCCGGAAGCGAAGGGTCCAGCTGATAACTCTTCCAAATCACTTCCAGCTTATTCTTATCACTGAACTGCTCCAGAGCCGTCTCAAAATTTCTCTTGCCGATGTAACAAAACGGGCACATCACATCGCTCCATATTTCAATCTTCATTATAATCTGATTTTATTCTTAATATACTCTAACCTCTAACTGATCTTATTCTACATTTTTGACTTAGGTGTACTATAACTCTAAAATAAATGTCTTCTGATTTTATTACAAGTCTATTATAACCTCAAAAACAATCAGTACGATGCAAATTTAACATATTGGGAGTATTAAAACTACATTTTCCGGTAAATATGGTTTGCATGAAGCATGCCCGTGGATTTGAAAAACCGTTGTACAACAGCCATTAAGACAGTGTTATAGAGTATGCCACTATGATATATATTATATCAATATCATCTTTGTGTAATATTAACTTATACATGTAAAATATTAATCTATCTTTGTTTAAGAGGATGCGATATAAACCAATTAATTTTAATAGTATGCAATTTCAGAAGATCACTTTGATTGCTGCAATAGTCCTGATAACCAATTATTCTTGCAAAAATAATACCCACTATAGAGATCATGATACGTATTTTAAATGGCCGGAAGAGTCATCAGGGACTCGCTGGGTGTAGATGCTGTTTCTTTTTCCTATCCATGCGGACAAACCTTTGTTGGCAGAGGAGCAAATACCAAGAGCTATGTTCCTGTTGTTGCCTCTCTTTTTGAAACGGGTCGCGGCTGGCTGGATGAAGCTCCCAATGATCCTGAGTTTTGCGATATGGCTCAACTCATGGGAATGGAGCTGGACGGGAAGTCATTCAGTGAAATTAAAGCGCTCATTGATTCAGCTAAAAGAACCGGAAAATGGCTGATTCTTGTAGGGCATGAGATGAACGACAAAGGTGAACAAACCTCGCTCCTGACCACTCTTGAAGCCATTTGTAAGTATGCCATGGACCCTGCTAATGAGATATGGATAGATAATGTCCAAAACATCGCCTCCTATATAAAGCAAAATCGCAGTGAAACGGCTTCTACTGAAGCAGCCACTCCTGCAACTACCGCTTATTAGTTTTATAAAGGTTTTAGTCGGACTGCAGTTTATTAGAATATATGTTTTTTAAGATTTAGGGTGGATAAAATATTTTTACCCGAATAGATAGTTACGGTTATATCATATTCTTCTCCTTTATTCAATCCAATCTTGCCCGGAAGGTACAACTCCGCTTTTTCATAAGGTGCCAGACCCGGAATTTTGGCAGATGCTACATTTATAGTTTTCCCCTCTTTTGTATAAGCCAATCTTACAGAAGCTTCCGAAGAAGCAACCTGGCCGAAGTTTTGCACTTCTACTGTATAAGAAACTTTATAACCCTTTTCTGTTAAAACAGGGGCACGTGCCGAAAGTATAGGTTCCAGATAATCAACATACGGCAAGCGGGCATATCCGTATAACATCTTGCCATTCTTATACCGACCAATCAGTTTAGGGGCAAACTCTTCCTCGGTTATTCCATTTCCCCTGGCATCAAATGTGACTATCAGGTCTTTGCCTTCATTCTCAGTCTTTAACACACGGCAGCCACGTCCGAAATTAACCTCTTCAGATGCACCAAAGCGAAGTGATTCCACATCAATGTCGGTTTGTGGATTAAAACCCTCTTCCGCATGAATTTTTAACCTGATAACCTTTGTTTTAGAGGTGATAGGAGTATCGTCGGGCATAGTGAGTAAAAGTCCGGGATTAAGCGGGATGCCAATATTCTTAGAGCTGTGAATATCAAACGGTTTATCCAGAGGTTTAAGAGTATCTATAACAGCAAAATTAGCCTGAATAGCACGTCCGTATTCATCCTGATACATTTTGATACGTTCAAACTTGAACCACTCTTCCATATCTCCATTCTCGTGTACAGCTATACCGGGTACATAAGCCTCGCCGGGATCAGTTACCCAGTTAACCCCATCTTTTGAGCGAAGGTAAAATGCAGTACGTCCCAACCAGTCGTTTACGATCATATGATATTGAATATGGTCGCGCCAGATTACAGGATCTTCAAACCTGCCATCAACAGGCGGGTAGACCCGTTTGTCGGTCAACTGTCCATACTCCGAAAGTCCGTCACGGCTGATCCAGATACCGCCGCCACGACAAACCATAACGAACGAACCATCTTCACGCTTGGCAAAAGAGAGATTTGATAATCCCTCTATAATACGACGGTCGCGGGGATTAAAATTAAATTTACCATACTCCCACTTCCCGTTCAGGTTGTCGCTTACATAGCGTCCATCAATAACGTAGAGCACATAACGTCCGTCTTCCAGCTGAAACACTTCAGGATTATGTCCCTTGCCTATTACATTTCTCAGCTTGAAAGGTCCTGTGAGATTATCGCTTACAGTGTTGAATACAATAGAATTAGGCCACTCGCCATGCCCTTTTTCTGAAGACTCGAGCCAGCCACAAACTAAAAGATGGTACTTGCCGTCTTCACCTTTCTTTATATTCCCGCCCCAGTATGACCAGATACGGTCTTCAATTCCGTTATCTGTATAACGCGGAACTACCCCTTCAACACCCCAAGTATCGGATGAGAGAACATTGCCTTTCATTGGCAGGAACCGGTCTATAAAACGACCCCCTGCAACCAGCTGATCCCACTCCGCAGGACGTTCACGCTCCTCCACCTGAGAAAAAACCGGAGTAACTAAATTCAAGGCAAAAGTCAGTATTAAAATTTTAAAAATAACTTTCTTCATGTAAAAAGATTTATTGTGTAGTTTAAGATAGTCAAAGTTATGAAAAGTTTTAATTAATTTAGCATTTAGTGTAAACCTATCTCATGGCTAGACAGTAAGTATATTGGTTGTACCTCGTCCAAATCAACCTCATAGCAACATCAATGCAATATCATACCAACCACATAAATTTATGAGGATGGTGGAGTCGATGTGGGGGTGAAGTTAAAAATAGAACTTATTAATTGGTTCATACTTGAAAAGCCCGCTCCAAGTATTATCCGGGTATATCTTCCAATTTAAGAAGGAGAAGCAGAAAAACTACCGTATTGACCGCATTATGTAGATTTATCTCCACAACAACGCTATGATTATTTATCGTGGTTTAGAAACGTTGACGTGCCAACAGATATGGGATATGTATTTCTTTACTACTACGGTTTAGAAAAACATTTAATTCGAGAAGATAGAGTATTTAATCTCGCGTATGAAGGTGGTAGTGTAAATAAAACCTGACACAGTTTAATTTGCACTACCGAGTTTATATGACAAATGTAGCTGATTCTTTAATAATTCTATGATTTATCGGAACAAAATCCAAGCATGACAGAACAGCTTTCTCTTGATTTGGACAACTATCTGAGAGAAGCAAATGCTCAACGTCCTTATTACAAGACAACAGGTGAATTATGTCCTTGGCCTGATGAAATCTGAAATGTTAAAACCTACTTTTATTCATTTATAATAATTGTTTTAAATGAAAATAATCATATCTTTGCCACGCTATTATGGAATATTTATTAAATACGTAGTACTTTATTAAATTTTAGCCATATTCATTATTTATCGTCCTTTTCACTTAATGATAAAAACACCAATCAAATTGGTGTTATATATTGTTTTTGAATGTGTTCGTACACAGTCAGGATGTATAGATTATGAATTTGATGTTTTACCGTGAGTTATTTTATTATTAATCTAAACAAATGTAAGAATGAAATGAAAAGTAGATTTTTAAATCTTTCGAGTGTTATTATGTTCATGTTATGGACATTTTCACTGTCAATCATGGCACAAAACGTAACCGTAAGAGGATCTGTTACAGATCAGTTTGAAGAACCGCTTATCGGAGTTACAGTTCAGGTGCAGGGCACAACAATCGGTACTGTTACTGACTTGGATGGTAAGTTTGTTTTGTCTAATGTACCAACCGACGCTAATCTGGTGGTTTCCTATGTGGGAATGAATTCACAAATAGTTGAGTTGAGAGGAAGAACAGAGGTTAATGTTGTTCTTCAAGAGGATTCTGAGCTTTTGGATGAAGTTGTAGTGGTTGGTTTTGGAGTGCAGAAAAAGGTAAATCTTACCGGTTCTGTTGGTGTCGCTACAGCAGCCGATTTTGAAGCCAGACCTGTTCAGAATGCTGTTTCAGCGTTGCAAGGGGTAGTTCCCGGATTGAATATTTCCAACAGAGGAAATGGAGGTGAACTAAATGCAACACGTTCAATTAATGTACGTGGTACCGGTACTGTTAGTGCAAATAATTACACAAGTGGTAGTCCGCTGATTCTGATTGATGGCATGGAGGGTGATATCAATAGTATCAATCCACAGGATATCGAGTCTGTATCAGTGTTAAAGGATGCTGCAGCTTCTTCAATCTATGGTTCAAGAGCTCCATTTGGTGTGATTCTTATTACTACAAAATCGGGATCTAAGGGACGTCCTGTTATTAATTACAATAACAGTTTCCGTTTCAATACACCTGTGCACATGCCGGAGATGATGGACTCATGGCAGTTTGTGAATTATTTTGACGATGCCAATTTCAATGGTTCCAACAACCACTGGTATCCAGACATCTCTTACATGCAGAAGGTAAAGGATTACTATGATGGTAAACTCGATCCCAATGATGTGATGTGGAGTAGAGATGGTACCGGAAAGAATGGTGCAAAATGGAACTATGACTGGTCTAATGGAAATCACGACTGGCTGAAAGAGTATTACAAGGATTGGGCTCCTTCACAGGAACACAACGTCAGCATAAGCGGAGGTGATGAAAAATGGACATATTATGTATCGGGAAATATGCTCGATCAGGAAGGATTCATGCGTTATGGTACGGATGAGTTTAACCGATATAATATTACTGCAAAAATTGCAGCACAGCTGACTGACTACCTGAAGATAGATTACTCTAACAGGTATGCACGCACAGAGTTTGGAAGACCTTCATCATGGAATGATGGTTTTTACGATAATATTTTGCGCCGTGCACGTCCAACACGTTCAGTTAACGACCCTAACGGTTATAACATGTCTGACAATAATTATATTGAGGCAATGGAAAACGGTGGTCGTCACAAAGAACAGAATGATGTTATGTATCAGCAGTTTAAAATGACTATTACTCCTGTCAAAAACTGGAATATTATAGGTGAGATGAACTTCAGAACAAACAACAACTGGACTCACTGGGATCAGCAGATTACATATTCTCACTATGCCGATAATCCTGAAAACACTTATGTACCTCCTACAACAGGCAGTACACAGAATCAGGTTTATGAATACTCTTACAGATCTACATTCCTGAATCCTAATATTTACTCAAATTATACTTTTAGTCTGAATGAGGACCATAACTTTACTCTTCTCGGAGGATTCCAGGCAGAGCAGCTGAAACAAAGAGATCTAAGAGCTCAAAGAAAGGATTTGATAAATCCTGATCAGCCTATCCTTGATCTGACTACTAATTCAGCTCCTGACATAGGTGGAAATTATCAGAATTGGGCAACAGCAGGTTTCTTTGGCCGTCTGAATTATGATTATAAGGGTAAGTATCTGCTTGAGGCTAACCTTCGTTATGATGGATCATCACGTTATCGTGCCGATCAGAGATGGGTATATACTCCCTCTGTTTCAGTAGGATGGAATATTGCTCATGAAGATTTCTTTGCCAGTTTAACTGATCAGATTCAGATGTTGAAAGTTAGAGCTTCTTATGGTGCACTTGCAAACCAGAATACTTCAAACTGGTATCCTACATATACTACTATGGGAACAGGATCAACAAACAGCCGCTGGCTGATAAACGGTGCCAGAGTGAATACTGCAACAGTTCCAGGTTTAGTATCTTCTTCTCTGACTTGGGAAAAGGTGTATAATACCAACCTTGGTCTTGATTTTGCTGCAATGAATTCACGTCTGACAGGTTCTTTTGACTATTTCGTAAGAGAAACACGCGACATGGTGGGACAGGCTGTAAAGCTGCCGTTGATTCTTGGAACGGCTGTTCCTGCAACAAACAATACCGACTTAACAACATTCGGCTGGGAGCTGGAGTTGGGATGGAGAGATCAGATAAGCGATTTCAATTATGGTGTTAAATTCTCTTTGTCTGATTCAAGAACTCGTATCGACAAATATGCCAACCCAACTAATAACCTGAACACATATATTGCAGGTGAGCTTATTGGAAATATCTATGGATATGAAACAATTGGTATTGCCAAAACAGATGAGGAGATGCAAAATCACCTTAATTCACTGCCAAAAGGCGGACAGAGTGCACTTGGTTCTAACTGGACAGCAGGTGATATCATGTATGCCGACCTTAATGGGGATGGAAAAATTAACGAGGGCAACAATTCTCTCGATGATATGGGTGATAAAAAGCTATTAGGAAATAACCAGGCTCGTTATCTGACTGGTATCAGTTTGGATATGTCTTGGAAAGGTTTCGACTTTTCAATGTTCTGGCAAGGAGTGTTGAAGCGTGACTACTATCCTGGCGGAATGGTGTTCTGGGGCGTTAATGGCGGCGGACAATGGTGGTCAACAGCATTAAAAGATCATATGGACTATTTCAGGGCAGACGAAAGTCACCCATTTGGACAAAATCTGGATTCTTATTATCCACGTCCTCTGTTTAGTGGTAAGAATCAGATTACCCAGAGCAGATATATGCAGGATGCATCATATATGCGACTTAAGAATATGATGATAGGTTATAATATTCCACGTGATGTGGTGAACAGGATAAAATTGCAGAACGTACGTCTGTTCGTGTCAGGTGAAAACCTGCTGACTTTAACGAATATGGCTAAAGTGATGGATCCTGAAACTGCGGGTGTTGGAAGGCAGGGTGGCACAGTTTATCCGCTATCTAAAACCTTATCTTTTGGTGTTAGTGTTGGTTTTTAAAAAGTGAATACAATGAAAAAAAATAAATATACCCATTCAATTAAAGCATTTCTTTTTTGCTTATTATTTGTGACAATGGCAGGGTGTAACGATTTCCTTGAAATTGCCCCACCATCATCTATTTCCCCTGAGAATTATCTTTTATCCGAGGATCAGCTGGCAGCATATACTATAAGATATTATGCTGAGTATGGTAGCTGGAATCAGAATAGTGCTACTGCAGGTGGTATGATCCCGAGTCATTTGGGAGGAGGAAGTGAGTCGTTTTATCGTGATGACGATGGTACAGATAATGCGGTTACAAGATCTTCTAACGACAGGTTTAAACCGGGATTATGGCGTACAGGTACAACGGGAGGTTACTGGAATTTCAGTAATATATATGCTCTGAATTATTATCTGCAAACTGTTGTACCGAGACTTGAGGCGGGAGAACTGAAAGGTAATCCGTCAATGATATTACATTATGTGGGTGAAGGATACTTCCTCAGAGCACATGAGTATTTCTTCCGTCTGAGAAAACTGGGTGACTTCCCGATTGTCACTAACACACTGCCTGACAATAAGGAAGAATTGATTGCCGCTTCTGTTCGTCAGCCAAGAAATGAAGTTGCACGTTTTATCCTGAGCGATCTGGACGAAGCTATCAAATTGATGAATAACAGTGTTACCAAGCAAAGAATCACAAAAAATGTAGCTCTTTTACTAAAAGCACGTGTTGCTCTTTTTGAAGCTTCCTGGCTAACTTATCATAAAGGTACATCTATGGTTCCCAAAGGTGAAGGGTGGCCTGGAGATCCTTCTTATCAATTCCCAAGCGGAAGTATTGAGAAAGAGATTGAGTTTTTCCTCACTGAGGCTATGGATGCTTCCGATCAGGTTGCTTCTGTAATCCCTCTGGTGGAAAACAATAAGGTTATTCGCGAATCAACTGCACAACCTATCAATCCATACTATGATATGTTTGCAACAGAGAATCCGAGCAAGTATCCTGAAGTACTGATGTACCGCGGTTATGTGGATGGTTTGGTTACTCATTCTTACAACCACAGAAACTATCATGGTGCACAGAGCGGGTTTACTCATCAGATGGAACAGAACCAGCTTATGGCAAATGGCCTTCCTATCTACGCAGCCGGCAGCGGATATGCGGGAGATGATTTTATTGAAGATACCAAAATTGATCGTGATTGGCGCTGGAGATTATTTATGAAAGCTCCTAATGAAGTGAAAGCTTTTATAAACACCAACACTGTTGAGAAATTTGCCAACGCTCCTCTTGTGTATAGTACCGATGTTAAATGGTCAACTTCTACAGGATATATATTGGGTAAAGCTTTTTCGCATGATTATTCTAACCAGGTATTAGAAAAAGATAAAACAGCAGCTGTAATCTTCAGGGCTGTGGAAGCTTATCTGATTTATATGGAAGCATCTTATATGAAGAACGGAACCATCGACAGCAAGGCTGATGCCTACTGGAGAGCTATACGTACTCGTGCAGGTGTAGATCCTGATTATAATAAAACTATTGCTGCAACAGATATGAGTATTGAAGCATTGAACGATTGGGGTGCCTATTCTAAGGGTGAGCTGGTAGATGCTACTCTTTACAATATTCGTCGCGAACGTCGTTCGGAACTGATGAACGAAGGATTAAGGTACTCTGATCTGATTCGCTGGAGAGCAATGGATCAGTTAGATGGCTTCCAGATTGAAGGATGTAAAGTATGGGGCCCGATGTATGAAAGGTTTGATGAAGGTGTATTGCTTGCTGATCAGGCTGATCCAACAAAGAATACTATGTCATCACCCAACCTGAGTCTTTATATGAGACCTTTCCAGGTTGTTGTTGCCAACAATAATTTCTATGATGGTCTTTATTTCACTGAAGCACACTATCTGGATCCTATTGCTCTGGAGCATTTCCTTGATACAGCTGAAGATGGTCAGACTCCTTCTACATCTCCAATATATCAGAATCCGGGATGGCCTGCTGAGAGTGGTGCTGCTCCGCTGGGATTTTAAATTTATTTGAATAAGAATGAAAATGAAATATACTGTTTCAATATTTATTGTGCTTTCTTTACTGTTGCATTCATGCAATAGTGAACAGCCTAGGAATATTGTTGCTGAGAATTTTGAATATGCGTCACAGCAGCTTGAGTATGCTGTGACGCTAACTGAATCAAATGATAACAGTTCACTTGTAAGTCCCAGAACCATGGCCGATGACGGCTCACTGGTGATGGTGCCTGCACGCGACTGGACCAGTGGCTTTTTCCCCGGAGAGTTGTGGCTTATGTATGAGTACACCAAAGATCCAAAATGGGAGGAGATGGCAATCAGATTTACTGCTCCGTTGGAGGATCAGAAGTTGAATAAGGGCACTCACGACCTTGGTTTCATGGTTTATAATAGTTTCGGTCAGGGAATGCGTCTGTCAGACCGTTCTGATTATACTGAAATTAATCTGGAAGCTGCCAGGTCTCTGGCTTCAAGGTATCAGCCCAATGCAGGAGTAATACGCTCATGGGATCATAACAAAAATAAATGGGATTGCCCCGTAATTATTGATAATATGATGAACCTCGAGCTGTTGTTCTGGGCAACCAAAGTGACTGGTGACAGCTCCTTCTACAATATTGCCGTAAACCATGCCAATGCAACCAAAAAGAATCATTTCAGAGAGGATTATGGTACATGGCATGTGGTGGATTATGACACAATCACCGGAGATGTGATCAAGAAGACAACACATCAGGGTTATGCTGATGAGTCTACCTGGTCGCGCGGCGAAGCTTGGGCACTCTACGGGTTCACCATGGCGTATCGTGAAACAATGAATGAGGAGTATCTTGAATTAGCGCAAAATATTGCCGAATTTATCTTCACACACCCTAATTTACCCGACGACCTGATTCCCTACTGGGATTTTGATGCACCTGAGATTCCAAATGAACCTCGTGATGTGTCGGCAGCAACCATCACAGCCTCTGCTTTATATGAGCTGAGCAACTATGTTGGAGAAAAGGGCAGTGAGTACAAGAAGTGGGCTGATACTATATTGGAGAACCTTACCGATAACTATCGTGCAACTTTAGGATCTGATGCAGGCTTTCTGTTGCTTCACAGCACAGGAGCAAAATCATTGAATTCAGAGATTGATGTTCCCCTCGTTTATGCTGATTACTATTTTCTGGAAGCTTTGCTGAGGAGTGAAAAGGAGTGATGGTGATTATACATTATAATTAAATAAAGAACGGCAACTACAATTAGTTGTCGTTTTTTATTTAATGAATATGAACTTTTTATGTCTCCTTTTAAAATATGTTTGAGCGAACAGATAAATGGCTGATTCTTGTAGGACACGAGATGGACAACAGAAATGATGATCAAACATCTATGTTATCCACCCTTGAAGCCATCTGCAAGTATGCAATGGATCCTGCCAACGAGATATGGATTGATAATGTCCACAACATTGCCTCCTATGTGCTGGAAAAACAAAATGAAATAGCAGACTTGCAACAGGATCTTTTCACTTCAGAATATTAGTCCCAATAATCATCATCATAATCATCGTAGAAATCTTCAGGACTAGACAGTTTAAATTGCAACATTACTCCTACTTTGCTCTTGTCTGACTCTTACCTGATTCTTAACAAGTCCTTACCAAGTCCTTTTAAAACAGACAAAAGTAAGGGTTAGGTGAGACTGAAGTTATATCAGTTTGAAGCCGAAGTAACTTGTATATTACATAAAAAAAACTGATTTTCAGCTTATATTTTAGTGAAAAAATTGATGTAATAGGTATATTGTAACAAGAAATTATAAATACAACAAAAATGGTAACAATGATGCAGCAAAAACGGTAACAACGATACATCGTTTTTAATAAATT
>ENA-UOOK01001689-UOOK01001689.1-fermentation-metagenome-genome-assembly--contig:-NODE-1689-length-28550-cov-5.035761_pt1 | contig 28550 bp, 21 predicted proteins | sample MGYA00245777_ERZ724023 | MGnify/ENA primary metagenome ERZ724023 (study PRJEB28704, sample SAMN03018312) | fermentation metagenome | biome: anthropogenic terrestrial biome; feature: soil; material... | reverse complement strand
TTTCAATGCTGCCTTCGGTAATAGGCGTCAGGGCGGTGGTCATGCGGATGATCGTAGTTTTCCCGGCGCCGTTGGGACCGATAAATCCGTGCACTTCCCCTGGTTCCACGGTAAGATTAATGCCCTTCAGAGCCCTGGTCGGGCCAAAGGACTTAGTCAGATTTTGAATATGAATCGCCTTCATCGATATCCCCTCCCTGATTTGTAGTTTTATAATTGATTTATCTAAAACTATAATATATCACGGCGCAAGCGTTGTCAATTAGTTTTGTAGTTTTATATTGACTCACTATAAAACTTTTAGTATGATAAAAATGAGGTGAACTAAATGAATGGATTTGAACGTCGTACCGAACGAAAAAAAGAGAAAATCCGTACCGCTGCTTTAGAACTCTTCTGCACGTATGGTACGGATAAAACTAATATAAATGAAATTGCCCAAAAGGCCGGAGTTTCCCCAGCCAGTATCTATAATTATTTTGGCAGTAAAGAAGGGCTGATGAAAGAGACCATTATCAACTTATTGGAAAGCAGTTGGAAAATAAGAAAGGAATTATGCGAAAGCGACCTGCCCTTTCCTGAATTATTGAAGCGCCTGACATCTATGAAGAATGATTTTTTTGACCAAATCAACCTTGATAGTTTTTGGGCTTTGTTAAACTCCAACCCGGAGGTCAAGAAGGTGGTTGATGACTTTAATAAAAGCAGATACCCATATATTGTAAGTAAGTTCCTGGAAAAAGGACGCCAGGAAGGATATATACGCAAAGAGATCTCCCTTGAGGCCGCCATGATCCACTTGACAATGTATCAAGAGGTGCTTATGAAGCCTGAGATGCAAAAAAAGACCAATAACGAATTAATAAAAGAATTAATGGATTTGATGCTCTATGGACTGGCCGGACAGGCGATTGGTGACCAGACAGAGTAAGTGTTGCAAAATTCCTCTAAATTCTCCTCTCAGCTGTCTTGACAGAAGCCCATAGGGGGATTAAGATTGAATTTATCTGTATTAAAAGAAGCCAAACAGTGGCTTTTATTTTTTCCCTAGCTTAAGGAGGTAAGTTATGGGCATAACTAAAGATCTGTTTGCCCCGAAAGACATGACCCAAGGAACACCTTGGAAAAGGATTGCTGAGTTCACGCTCCCCATGTTCATCGGGAATGTGGCCCAACAGTTTTATAATACCGCCGACTCCATTATTGTCGGTCGCTATATCGGCGACAACGCCCTTGCCGCGGTGGGCAGCGCCGCACCGATTTTATTTTTATTAATGGTTCTTTTTGTTGGCATTTCAGTGGGTGCCGGGATCATGGTCGCCCAGTATTTCGGGGCGAAAGATCGGGAAAACCTTTCCCGCACCATCGGCAATTGTATTACCCAAACCGCCATTGCTTCGGTGGTAATTATGGTTATTGGCCCTTTGACGAGTAAACCACTACTTGTCCTGCTAAACACCCCGTCCTCCATTCTGGATTGGTGCGCCGACTATCTGAACATTTTTTTCCTGGGTAGCGCCGGCTTAGCCTTTTATAATATTTTAGCCGGGGTCCTGCGCGGGCTGGGTGATTCCTTTTCCGCTTTGGTCTATCTACTGATTTCCACGGCGCTCAATGTTTGGTTGGACATTTTATTTGTCGCCCGGTTCGGAATGGGAGTTCCCGGTGTGGCTTTAGCCACGGTTATTGCCCAAGGAATATCGGCGGTCTTTTGCTTATTAAAATTACTAAAGATGAAAGATAGCTTTGATCTCAATTGGTCGACGCTGAAACCAACCAAAGAGCATTCAATTAACCTAATTAAACTGGGCTTGCCTTCCGGTTTGACCCAAGCCATCTTCTCCCTGGCAATGATTGTTGTCCAGTCGCTGACCAATAGTTTTGGTGAAATGGTTATCGCCTGTAATGTGATTGTCATGCGTGTAGATGGGTTTGCGATGATGCCGAATTTTTCCTTTGGGGCCGCTATGACCACCTTTACCGGGCAGAATTTCGGGGCCAATCGACTGGATCGAATGGACCAAGGAACTAAGGATGGTACAAAAATGGCTGTGGCAGTATCGACCGTGATCACCATTTTTCTCTTGTTTTTCGGTCACCACCTGATGAATGTCTTTACTGACACGGCTGAACTTGTTGATTTAAGTATGCGCATGATGCGGATCTTGGCCGTTGGATATATAGCGGTAGCCGTCACCCAATCTTTATCAGGGGTGATGCGGGGGGTTGGGGATACCGTTACGCCCATGTGGATCTCTCTCTTCACTGTAGTTGCGCTTCGCATCCCCATTGCGTATGGAATCGCTTACCTCACCAGAAGCGAAGCATATCCAACCGGCCGACCCGAGTCCACCTATGTCTCTCTTCTTCTCTCTTGGACCCTAGGGGCTTTTATTACCCTGCTTTGTTATCAGAAAGGCACGTGGCGGAAAAAAGGGGCAAATCCTCTTTCTTGACAATCAAATCTATCTATAATAAAATTGGCATAAGTTATAACAGTAGTTTGGTAGGATGGTAGGAAATAAACAAAACAGATAATAGCCACCACTATAAGAAGATGGGGTTAGTTTTTCTGTTTGACGCTGGAAACATGCGCTCCTACTGGGGCGCTTTTTCTTTTGATTTCTACCAGAAACCCAAGGAAAAGGAGCGTGTAGGTTTTGAAGAGTAAAGTAGTATTGTGGGGCGGTATTCTTCTGGTGATAGCGGGGGTTTTCTTTTTTCTCGGTCGTAAACCGGCAGCGGATACGCTAAAGGTCGGCATTGTGCAGATCGTGGAGCATCCAGCCCTTGATTCCGCCCGGAAGGGGTTCATCGAGGTGTTGACGGAGAATGGCTTTGTTGAAGGGGAAAACATTGTCTATCAAATCCAAAATGCCCAAGGTGACATGGCGACGGCCAATACCATCGCCCAGAAATTTAAGAATGAAAAGCTCGATCTGATTCTGGCGATTGCCACCCCGGCCGCCCAGGCCGTAGCGAATCTGGTCAAAGACAAACCGATTCTAATTACCGCGGTGACCGATCCGGTCAGTGCCGGACTGGTGGACAAGACCGAAAGACCGGGGAATAACGTGACCGGAACCAATGATCTCCAGCCGATGGAAGGGCAGTTTAAATTAGCCCAGGCTTTAGTTCCCAACGCCAAAACAGTGGGGATCGTTTATAATGCGGGTGAAGCTAATTCGGTTACCCAGGTAAATATCGCGAAAGAAATAACGGCCGAACTGGGACTGAACGTGGTGGAAGCAACAGCTGATACCAGCGCCGTCGTGCTGCAAGCCGCCCAATCCTTGATTGGCCGGGTGGATGTTATTTATGTGCCAACCGATAATACCGTGGTTTCTGCTTTTTCTTCTGTACTAAAGGTGTCTGAAGAGAACAAAATTCCGATCATCGCCGGGGAGGAAAATTTAGTTTCCCAAGGGGCTCTAGCAACCGTCGGCGTGAATTACTACCGCCTTGGTCGTCAGACGGCGGAGATGGCGCTGCGCATTATTAATGGTGAGACCAAACCGGAAACAATGCCCATTGAGAGTCAGAAAGATAACGAACTGGTGATCAATGTGGATGCGGCGGAAGCCATGGGGATTACCATCCCTGAGGACTTAATGGCAAAGGCGACCATGGTGCATAATCAATAAAAAACCATCTGTATATGGAGTGACTTAAATGTGGTTAAATATTCTTCAGGGCACAATTGAACAGGGACTGGTCTTTAGCTTACTGGCAATGGGTGTTTATCTGACTTTTCGGATTCTGGATTTTTCTGATTTGACGGTGGAAGGTAGTTTCCCGCTGGGGGCTTCGGTGGCTGCCGTGCTGATTATTAACGGGATGAATCCTTTTCTCGCCACCTTTTTTGCCTTTATCGCCGGGGCGCTAGCAGGCATGATCACCGGCCTGATTAATACCAAACTCAAAATTGCCGGTCTCCTGGCTGGGATTTTAACGATGACTTCCCTTTATTCCATTAATCTACGGATCATGGGCCGCTCCAATATCCCCTTGTTACGGGAGACCACGATTCTGACCGCCATTGAAAACTGGGGGCTTTCTGAGCGCTTTGTGGCCTTGGTCGTCTTTGCCGTGATCGTACTTCTGGTCAAGCTAATGCTGGATTACTTCTTGTATACGGAGATCGGCATGTCGGTTCGGGCAGCCGGAGATAGTCCCCTGATGATTGAGAGTCTGGGGGTTAATACTGATCGGATCAAAATCTTCGGTCTGGCGATGGCCAACGGCTTGGTTGCCCTTTCCGGCGCGCTGACCTGCCAGTACCAAGGCTTTGCCGATGTGGGGATGGGGATCGGTATGATCGTAATTGGCCTCGCCTCGGTAATCATTGGGGAAGTTGTGATTCGCACCAGCAAAATTAGATTTGCTACCCTCGGGGTGATTGTGGGTTCAATCATCTACCGTCTAGCGATTGCCCTCGCCCTCCAACTGGGTTTTGCGGCAACCGACCTCAAAATAGTCACGGCTGTGCTGGTCATCCTGGCGCTGGGTGCCCCTTCCTTAAGGAGCTTTATGATTCAGGATGAATTCGCTGCCCGTTTAATGGAAAGGGGTGCCTCTGATGCTCAAGCTAAATAAGCTGCATAAGATCTTTGACTATGGCAAGATTAACGAAAACTATGTCTTGAAAAATATTAACTTGCATGTGCCTAAGGGCGATTTTGTTACCATCATCGGCAGTAACGGGGCCGGTAAATCCACGCTCCTGAATCTAGTAGCCGGAACCTTTTTCCCGGAAATGGGTACGGTGGAGATCGATGGCCAGGATGTAACCGGCTGGCCGGTTCACAAACGAGCGCCCCTGGTCGGAAGGGTTTTTCAGGATCCCCTGCTTGGGACAGCCACCGAAATGACAATCGAAGAAAACCTTTCGCTGGCAATCAAACGCGGCCAGCCCAGGAGGTTACGCCTGGGTTTGAATAAGAAAAACAGAGCGGAGTTCCGCCACCTTCTGGCATTACTCGACTTGGGACTTGAAGATCGCCTGGACTGTGCCGTCAAATTACTCTCCGGCGGTCAGCGGCAAGCCCTGACCCTACTGATGGCGACCATGGGTAACCCCGAAATTCTCCTTTTGGATGAATACACGGCTGCCCTTGACCCCAAAACCGCTTTGCAGATCATTGAGATTACCCAACGGATCGTAACAGAAGAGGATTTGACCGTACTAATGGTTACCCACGACCTTAAACAGGCCTTGGCCATGGGCAACCGCACAATTATGATGGATCAAGGGGAGATTATCCTCGATCTAAAGGGGAAAGAAAGAGCGCATATCACCGTCGCCGACCTCTTGGCCAAGTTTGCAGAAAGAAGCGGTCGGGAATTATCCGATGACCGGATTTTATTACATGGTTGAAGTAAAAAAGGTAGTTACCGTAACTGGTAACTACCTTTTTTGTCCCTTAAATTTACTTACCCCCGCAAACCACTGGTGCTGAAGCCCTGGATTAAGTACTTATTAAAGAACAGGAAGATAAAGAAGACTGGGAGGAGCGAAAGCGTCGAGATGGCAAACATCGCACCAAAATCCGTCTTAGAAGTAGAGTCGGCAAAGAGCTTGATCGCCAGGGAAACTGGGAATTTCTGGGCGCGGCTCAAGTAAATCAAGGGTCCCATGAAATCATCCCAAGTCCAGTAAAAGTTGATAATGATGGTGGTAATTAGCGCGGGTTTAATCAAAGGCAAGATGATCCGGGAATAAACGGAATACCGGGAGCATCCATCAATAATCGCTGCTTCATCCAACTCACGGGGTAGACCATAGATGAACTGCATCATCATGAAGACGAAAAATGCTTTTGCAAACCAGGAAGGAAGAATCAACGGTACATAGGTGTTGGTTAAGCCCAAATTCCGAAAGATAATGTATTGTGGGATCATTACCACCTGAGAGGGTAACATCATGGTTGCCATCATACAGGAGAATAAAAATCTCCGCCCGGGAAAACGCAAACGGGAAAAGGCATACGCCACGAAAGAGGAGGAGATTGTTACCCCAGCAGTTGCGCTAATACCAAGCACAAATGAGTTTTGGAAAAAGCGGGCGAAGGTGATATTGCCAAAGCCCTTCCAACCCCGGATAAAGTTATCAAGACTAAATTCCGCCGGTAACAGCTTGAGCGCTTCATTTAATATTTCGTAATTTGTCTTAAAGGAACCGAAAATCATCCAGACCACCGGATAAATCATCAGGAGTCCCAGTGCCAATACGAAACAATGATAGAAGATCCTTTTCGCATAATTATGGTTTTTAGGGATGATGTAAGATCCGGAAAGCTGTTGTTGTTGCATCTTAATTCCCCCCTTTTGCTTCATAGAACACCCATCTGCCTGATGATTTAAAAATTAAGGCGGTAACGACTGCGACCATGATGAGCAACACCCAAGCCATGGCGCTGGCATAGCCCATTTCGAAATAGTTGAAGGCGCTATAGTACAAATACAGGGCATAAAAGAGCGTGCTGTCCATCGGGCCGCCTTTGGTAATGACAAAAGCCTGGGTGAAATTCATAAATCCGTTGATAGTCTGCATAACGAGGTTGAAGAAAATAACTGGCGATAAGCACGGCAAGGTTATATAGAAAAACTGTTGCAGCGATGAGGCACCGTCGATTTGCGCCGCTTCATAGTAACTTTCCGGAATTTGTTTTAAACCGGCGGCAAAAATAAGCATGGAAGAACCAAACTGCCAAGCAGTTAGCAGGACCAACACCCAGATGGCGTACGAGGGATGTCCCAGCCATTCTATGGGCTCACCCTTGCCCAGCAAGGCCAGGAATTTATTGACGACGCCATTGACCGCAAATAATTCTTTCCAGACCAGCGAGACAGCAATGCTACCGCCGATCAAGGAAGGGAGATAATACAGTGAACGGTAGAAAGAAGCCAAACGGGTGCGACGGGTTACCATAAAAGCGACCACCAGCGCAAAGCAAATCTTGAGCGGAACCGAGATTAAAACATAATATAGAGTGACCGTGACTGACTTGATAAAGCGGGGATCTTCCGTAAACATCCGGATATAGTTACCCCAGCCAATCCAGACTGGTGCCGAAGAGATGCGAAAACTACAAAAAGAGATAAACAGCGAGTACAGCATCGGAATAATCGTAAAAGCGAAAAAACCAATGATAAATGGCGAAGAGAAAATATAGCCGCAAACCGCTTCTTTTTGGAGAAATCCTTTTATGGTTCGGGGTTTTCTTGTTTCCATCTTGATCATAATCCAACCTCCTAAAAACACCGTCCGGCTCCAGTTGTCCTAAGTCCTGATCTGCCCCAGTATCTTCAACCGGGGCAGACCAAGTTTGCTTTTGGCTAAATCAATTGCTGTCCATCCGTCTTATGGTTGGTATCTTTCTAAAATGCCTTCCGATTCTGAGCGGAAGCGTCGGGCTGCTTCATCTGGTTCAATACGGTCAAAGACAACCTGTTCGGCAAAACGAATGTAAACATCCCTGATTTGCGCCTGGACCGGTGAATCAAGAATGATATCCGTGGCTGCCTCTCGGCCGAGCTTGGTTAGATAACTATAAATTTCTTGGTCGGCGGGGGATAACTTTGGCGCCAGTGCTTCACGAATATGGCGCATAATAGGAACGCCCCGTTCTCCATTAAGGATGAGGTTGGCTTCTACACTGTTCGCCCAGAAGCTTAAGAACTTAGCTGCTTCCTTCTTGTAGCGAGAATTTTTGGCGATACAGAACATTTGCGAAGACATAATGGTCTGCGAAAGCGGCCCTTTCTTTTCCCGACGGGGCAAGCAAACCAGTTTCAGCGGACGCCCGGCTGCTTCCGACAAAGCAACGAATTGATTACTATAAACCCAAGCCATGGCGGCTTCTCCTCTAACCAGGGGGTTACCTTGAATATCCTTGATCTCCGCCATTTGGGCGGCTGAGGGGTAAGCGCCGGCTTTCGTCAGACGCTCGATCATTTTCAAATAATCAGCCACATATCGATCATTCGTATAGTTTAACTTCAGCCGATAAGGCTCCAAGAAGAGGCTTTCGCCCGTATCATATTGACTAACAACAGTGGTAAGAATCCAGAATTCATCGCTCCGCGTCAGGCCGATCCCCATAATTCCCAACTTCTCCTTGACCTTTAAAGCTGCTGCTTCAAATTCGTCCCAGGTCCAGTTGAATTCGGGTTCAGGAACACCGGCTTTTTTGAAGAGCGCCGGGTCGTAGGCCACTGCTGGGGCGTTGGTTCCGGAAGAAAGTCCGACGGTATTCCCCTCCAGGGTGGTGATGCCGATAAAGCTGTCATCGGTATGGGTAGTATCAATTGTTCCGTCTTTAATATATTTATTCAAGTACTCAATATGTTCGATGTAAGTAGGGAAGTTCCCGCCCATTTGCATCAGGTCCGGGGCGTCATTGGCCGCAATCAGGATATTTAGCTTTGAAATGTAATCATCAAAACCGTAAAATTCCGGTTCAAACCGGACACCCGTTTCTTTGGTGTACAAATCCAGCACCGCTAGGGTTCGATCATGTCTAATCTGTGATCCCCACCACATGATCCGGATTGGCTCTTGTCGTCTTGCGGCGCCAACTCCAGAACCCAGCAGCGAAATAATCATTGCCAGGGTCAAAAAGAAGATGATCATCCTTTTATTCACCAAGAATCCCTCCTTAATTTGGTATTTACTTGTTATAAATATTATAACATTATTGTAATAAATCAATAAAAATTTCCGAGGTCTGACTCGAAAAAACCGAGGAATCCATCGAATGCTTTGCAGTTTTTTCTGCTTAGTGTATAATTATAATGCAATTATTTACAAGGTGTTAAAATATGAAAATCTTCTCTCTAAAAAAAGGCCTAGTGGCGCTGCTGGTTTTAGAGGCGGTAATCATTACCTTGGTCACCGCCGTCTTTATGTTTAAACTCTACAACATCTATACGAACCTGATTTACAATGAATCCGCTTTAGTTTTAAATCTGCATTCCATCATCACCGACGCCAAACTCTCCGAGATCGAAACTCTTTCCTTTGAGACCCTTTCAAATCCGGATATCCAAACCAACCTGTTAAAATACTATAATTCTGGTAATCAATACGAAGAATACTGTGCGTTCACCACGTTATATTCTCAACTTTTTGCCCGTTTGATTATGGACAAAAGTATCATCTCGATCAGCTTTGTCTTCCTCGATGGTAACCAAGTGAATACTGGCCAGCTTAATCGGGTGGATTTCTCTGCTCCTGAGCTGGATAAGATCATTACAGCGGCGACCGCCAAAAATGGTTCCTGCGGCTGGACCGCCAATGTAGCCGGAGAGAATATTGTTACCCTCTACCGCTTAATCAAAGATATTTCCGGGAATAAATTCAAACCCCTGGGCACTCTGATCATTAATGTGGACGCCAATTATCTGCTCAGTGAAACTCCTACCCTTTCTGAAAAATACCAACCGGAAATTATCTGCCTTATCGACGAGCAAATCCTGGCCAAAGAGGAGTTAAACTTCGCCCCCGCTGAACTCCTGCGCTCCGTGAATAATACTAATTCCTACAATATTGTCACCCTCAACCAGAAACCGTATTTCATTTCCATTAAAAACCTGACCCATGATGATTGGAATCTAGTGTATCTGTTATCCACCAAGGAACTGCTCCATAGCTTAAACAAGACCAACCTTTTATTCACCGCTACCTTGCTCCTTATTGTCCTGGTAATTATCGGCATCGGTTACCAGTTTGCCAACGCGATCAGTCGGCCGATCACCCATCTAAGCAAAGCCATGAAGGTCGTGGAAGATGGTGATTATACGTTGGCGCTCCCGAGCCCAAAGGAGAAACCAGGTTTTGCCTTTATGGAAGTGATCCGTCTTTCCCGGAATTTTTCCCAGATGGTACAAAGGATTAACCATCTCATCAATGAAGTTTATACGAAACAGCTGTTGATCATGGAGATGAAATACAAAATGCTTCAACAACAGATTAATCCGCATTTTCTCTATAATACTCTTGACACGATCAATTGGAAGGCCATCGAGGGTGGCCACGAGGAAATCTCCATCATGGTGCGGGCGCTTTCCAAATTAATCCGTTGCTCTATCAAGGGACCGGATCTGGTCACGGTCAAAGAGGATTTGAGTTTCGTAGAAGATTACGTCAAAATTCAGAAAATCAGATTTGAGGAACGGCTGGTGTTTCAGGAGGAAATTTCCCCAACGGTTTATTCCGCAAAAATCCCACGCCTGACCTTACAACCAATCGTTGAGAATTGTATCATCCATAATCTTGAGAAACACGCCGGAATTTGCCATATTTTCTTAACTTCAACCATTTTTGATGATTACATCAGGATCAGTGTTGAAGACGACGGGATTGGCGTCGACCCGGAACAGATCAAGAAGGTGCTCAGCGGCGAAGTACAGGCGACCAACAAAAGCATCGGGTTGAAGAATATCGACCAAAGAATAAAGCTGTCCTTCGGAGCGCGCTATGGCGTCTTCGTCGAAAACATCAAACCCAGCGGGGTAAGGGTAAGTATTGAATTACCCAAGGAAGGGGAGGCCGATGTGGACATTATTGATTGCTGACGATGAACGGACTATTCGGGAGGGGATCGCCCGTTCGATCAATTGGAAGCGCCTGGGGATCTCCCGGGTTTTCCTGGCCGCCGACGGGCAGGAAGCTTATACCCTGATCAAAAAAGAACGGCCTGATATAGCCATCCTTGATATTATCATGCCCGAAATGACGGGTCTCGAAGTTATTTCCCGGATCGGTAAGCAAAGCGACCGTCCACAGTTTGTCATTCTTTCCGGGTATGGCGAGTTTCATTATGCCCAGGAAGCCATGCGTCATGAAGTCCGGGACTATATCCTTAAACCCTGTAACCTCGAGGAAATCTTTACGACCATCGCCAGGGTGATTCAGCAAATTGAGGAGCAGCAGTCCATAGCAGCACAGCATGCGCACCTGGAAAGCTATGTTGATCTCCTAGAACCCCGGGCGCAGGAACAAATCCTCCGTGATTTCATCATCGGCAATTCTCCAAAAAACGGAAAACTCTTTGCCGAAGTCTTCCAGCAAGCTGGTAAAACCGTTCAGTTACTCCTCTTTTCCTTCAGCGATCCGGATCATTTCAGCAACCTACCCATGTTGAAACGTTGTATCGACAATGACACCGTGATCACGGATTGGAAGTTCAGCGCCATTCTCCGTGACGGCATCGTGCTGGTTTTCAACGTAGAGGCAGAGTCCAAGGTTAAAGCGGCGGTCCAGGAAATCTGTCAAGCCGCCGCCCGTCTTTCCATCCACGGGATCCGGGCAGCGGTCAGCGCTCAGGGACCGGTTGAGCAATTGCCAAAGATGTACGAAAATGCGGCGGAAGCCGTACGGATTTTTTCGCCCCCCAGTGACGCCATCCCCCTGATTGAAGCTTCAACCGCGCAATATTCCAAGCCGGTCCGGCAGATCATTCACTATGTAAAAGACAACTTAAGCAACAGTAATTTATCCCTCAACCAGATCGCCGCCGAGGTCTTATTTCTCAACCCCGACTATCTAAGCAAGCTCTTTAAGAAAGAATGCGGTCTAAAGTTCTCCGACTATTTAATGACCATACGGATGGAAAAAGCCAAACAATTAATCACCGTCTGCGATGATCTCAAAATGTACGAGGTGGCGCGCCGGGTCGGCTTAGGTGATAATGCCGCTTATTTCGGCCAAGTATTCCGGAAGTACACCGGCTTACTACCCAGCGAATACAAGCAGAATCATGTTAAGTAGGAAAGCGCCGGACCGTCGTGTTGGTAATGAAAACAGTGGAAATCGACAGCGCCCCTTTCCTCCAGGGCGTTATAGGTAAAGAGACCAATCCGCGCGCCTTTCCAGAAACCGGCGGTCAATTTACACTCACCCCCGAGGGGAATAAAGTCGGTACCATCAAGACTAAAGCAGAACCGAGTCGCACCGGTAAAATCATACTGGGTTTGCCACCACACCTGTTCCCCCTCTAGCTCCGGCCCATGGTAACGAACCCCGGATGTCACCGCCACGATCCTACGGCTATTTTCGTGCTGCTCCACGCCAATCCAGTTTTCCGCTTCGGCGCCGCCCCCGCCTAAATAAGCAAGACCAGCCCTTTGCCCGAAGGCCATGTTTTCCACCCGCTGCACCACCGTGATCAGACCCCGGCCGCCGATTAATTTTTGGGTCAGCGTGTTCCTAGCCGTCATCAGCTCTCTCGCTGTCATCGCCTTCAGCCGCAGGTAGCCTGGTCTTTCCGTTAACGACCAGTAGCCGGGTGCCGGGTTATGATTCCATTGCCATTGGAGACCCAATTCCGGTCCGTCAAATTCATCGGAGGTTTGCAAGCACGCAAGGACTTCTCCCTGTGCCACCCGGGGCTTGCGAAACACACTGACCGGTTCGCCCGCACAGCCCAGCACCGGCCAATCATCCACCCAGTGGACCGGTTGGAGATGGCAGACGCGGCCCAGCGCCCCCCTACTCTGAAAGTGGATAAACCACGACTCACCCGAGTCCAGCTCCACCAGTCCACCCTGATGCGGACCGTTAATCTCGGTCTGCCCTTGACGGAGCACTACCCGGCGCTCGTAAGGGCCGTAAAGATTCCGGGCCCGGAGCGTGGTTTGCCACCCTGTTTCCACCCCACCTTCGGGGATCACTAGATAATAAAAGTTATTTCGCTTATAAATCTTTGTTCCTTCGGCAATCTTACCGATATAGACGATCACCCCATCATCCAGCAACTGTTTACCGTCGGGACTCATCCGGTGGATGATGATCGGACCGGCCCCCACCGTACTGTGGCCCAGATAGGCCTGGCCATCATCATCCCAGAAGGGACAGGGATCTTCCCAGCCACGTACGGAACGTACTTCATGCAAAGGCGTCCATGGTCCCGCCGGGTCTGCCGCCGAACTCATGTATAAACCCTCTTCCGGTGTACAGAAATAAACATAATAACGCCCCTCATGGTACCGCAGCGCTGGGGCCCAGCTGCCATGGGCATAGCGCGCCATTTGGTCATAACGCGGATCAAGATCCAGCCGCGTATAGACCTGTCCGATGATGGACCAATTCACCAGATCCCGTGAATGCAGTACCGGCATCCCCATGTAGTGAAAGTCCGAGCAGACCAGATAAAAATCGGCGCCTACCCTGATCACATCCGGATCGGAAAAATCCGCTTTCAGAATCGGATTACGGTAATAACCATTGCCTAGGTCACCCCAGGCCCCGGGTTTTAGGTTGCTTCCCTTTGCCATCTGCTTCCCGCCTTTCGCTTGCCTACGGCAGTAGTGCTAATCCTTCATAATTTACTTTCCAAGCGCCGTCTTGGGGGAAACCCGGTGCCGCTGTTGAGGCGCACCCGTCCCAGCCCGCCGCCATCATGCCGACAGCCGTCAAGAGCCCGCCGTTCCCCGGTAAATACAAAGGTAGTTCCCGCTTCGCCCCTTGCCGGTTATGGCCGTTGGCCAAGTAGGTGTTGGTCGGCGCCTCCAGCATCAACGCTTCGATGGCCAGCTCCGGTTGGCCTAAACGGGCCGCCGTCATCGCCATCATCGGAAAATCCCAGCCCCAGACCTGAGCAAAATCCCACTCCCGTAAGACCTTATTAAGTGTATTAAGCATGATCCCCTCATCCACCAGAACGCCAGGTAAAATCCCCAAAGCCCCCAACATGGAGGGGTGATCGTGGTTTTTCGCCGTAAAGGTCGCCGCGCAACGTTCATGGGCCAGATAAACGCCATCTTTAACCGGGAGTGGTCCCAGCTTCCCGGCGATCTCAGCCCAAGCGGAGTTAGGCTTCATTCCCATCCGTTGTCGCCAGGCGTTGGCAGTCTTCAGACCAAACACCCAGTATTCCAATTCAAACGTGGGGTTGACGGTTTCCTCCGGAGTATGGTTTTCCTGTGCCGGGATCAGGGGCGGCCCCAACAGATAGCGGTCGTTGATCCGATCATAAGCGGCATAGGACGCCATGAATTCCGCCGTGGCAAACACGATCTCCTTATACAGTTCCAGGGTTTCCCAGGTAGGACGCGCCCGGTACAACAGCTCCGCATAGTAGATGGGGTGCGGTTGCTGCCAGATCAGTAGCGGTCCAATGGGCGACGGGCTTTCCGCCCCCCCTGGTGCTGTCATCTTTGGCCAGCGCGCACCGGCATAACCTTGTCCTAAGGCGTAGGCCCGTGCTGAGGCCAGGATCGACCGATACCACCACATGCTGCGCTCCAAGAACTGGGGACGTCCCCACAAGGGAAAATGGGCTGCGTGCCACCAGTGCATCTCCAAATGGAATTTTCCATACCAACTATTACAAGTAAGGCCCGTTTCTTGCGGCGGTAGGGAACCGGCACATTGAATCGCGGTTAAGTACTGGGAGAGAATAATCCGCCGCTCTAATTCCCGAGCTTCGGGCGCTCTGCTCTCCACCAGTTCGACCACACCGCCTTCCTGCCAATAGCACGCCCAGTAGGCGGCGCTGGCATCGGCGATCTCGCCGCAGCCGGGTATCGTTCCCCGGAGCGGGTGCGGAGCAAAGGCACATCTGAGGGTGAGTTTCCCTCTGTCCCCGTTTCCTTCGAGCAGAAAGGCATTACGGCCGGTTTGCTTGAGCCGCACCCCACCAGAATGAGTAAGACGAACAAAGTAACGTTCCCCATCCATGATCCGCAAGAAGTCAAAATAGTCGGGACCATAACCAATGATCACTGTACGATGTTTGTCATCACTCCCCCAGTCTCCCGCCGTGCTTTCCGGAGAGCCGTAGGGGAAAGCAATTTTGATCTTGATCCTTTCCGCCAACAGCAGCTGGGAAGTGATGGTAAAGCCTAATATGTCCTGCTGCGGATGACAGCAAGTTTGGGTCGTTACCAACTGATCTGCCAAGGCAAAACGGCTGGTTATTATCCCCCGCCAAAGATCCAACGTCTGTTCAACCCCGGTCACCTCAGCGATGCTGGCCGCGGTCCCATCTTCCTTGGCAAGGACTAACCCAATCTGGCCTAAATGAAATTTGTGTGGATTCTGGCGTAGCCAGTGGTAGACTTCCTCCTGACCGGCGCTATCCGTGGGATACCCGACTTGGCGTCCGTTACTAGCATAGAAGCGCTGTTGAAGCTCCTTTAGATCATAGCCATCCCGATCCGCACCGGCCGGAGTCGTATGCCACCCCCATTGCGCCTGGGTACACAGGGGAATACCAGCCTCATATGCCTCGGGAAAGCTTTGGAAGCCGGTGAGATCCGCCGTGAAAGCAAATTCGCCATTCCCCACCGACAAAGGCGTAAAGGGATCAAACCTGTTCAGTACCGGATTATGTCTAGTTACCAACCGGTAACGGTCAATGCCCATGACTCTCACCCCTCAAAAGATGTGTGATTGTTTTACAATATGTAAAGTTTATGCTATTATATGGAAGAGGTTACAAATACCTGGCAAACTCCCCTTTTGTTTTGAAGATCATCCTAAGTATATTAGGAAATTATTTTGTGTCAAGAGGAGCATCCAATGGGTAAAATTAAAGTCTTTCTGGTTGATGATGATCCTGAATGGCTGGCCACCATGGAAGTTTTATTGGGAAACTTCCCCGATCTAACCCTGGTTGGTACTGCCACTACGAGGAATGAAGCCGTTAAAATGGCACAGTCCTTAGCGATTGATGTTATTTTAATGGATGTTAGTCTTACCGAAACCCGTTATGACGGAATTTATGCCGCTGCCGAAATTAGCCAGACACAAGCAGTAAAAATCATCATGCTTACTTCTTTAAACGAGGAGGATATTATCCTCAACTCTTTTATCGCGGGCGCGGTAAATTTTATCCCAAAAGCCAAGTATCTAGAGATCCCTGAAGCGATCCGGGCCACTTACTATAACCGCTCACCGGTGGAGATTGCCCTAAGGGATTATGCCCGCTTAAAGGAAGCGGAACAGGTTCAGAGTTTAACCCCCAGTGAACGGGAGATTCTAGCGCTGACGGAAAAGGGGTTAAGCCGTGCTCAGATCAGCCAAAAACTCTTCAAATCCGAACAAACAATTAAAAATCAGATCGGTTTCATTCTCAAAAAACTGAACGTCAAGAACATGAAGGATGCGATTGTCAAAGTAAAGACTAAAGGGATCATCACACCGGGAAAATAAGACTCCACCAATATTATAACGGCATAAACCATTAATTCTAACAATTGTTATTTTTTGTTTTGGTACCATAAAATTGAGTACTTATCCTTCAGTTGTTTATATGTTTATCATTAGGATAGGACAACCTCTATTTGAAAAGAGAAATCCAAACTGAAAGGAAGGGTATTAAAATGAAAAAATTAGGATTGAATCCGGTTTTTCGGTTACTACTAATTTTCATCACCGTCGTCTTGTTTGTTTGTAACGGCGCCGGTTGCGGCAAAAAATCTCCGCCCAAAAGTCCGCCGTCAAAAGAGCCAACAGTAAACACCATTCAATTTTTGATCCCGGAATTTTATGAAGATCAAGAGACTAATACTATGCATCTCATTCCTAATGACAAAAGGGTTACGTTCTATGTTGTAAGTCTGGAGAGTAATCCTGAAAGTGCAATTGAATCGCTTCACACCTTCACCGGAACCACCGGTAATCAGTACTTGCAGTTCAATATCCCGGATTTTCTATACAACGAAGAAGGTTATGTTTTCGCGGTAGTAGATTTAGACGAGCCCTTTGACCTGAACGGAAAAACAATGTCAGAAGTACAAGCGGCGGCGACCGACGGAACGATCTTGTTTGGACCTGCTACAGGTAGAGTCACATTTAAGAATAACCAGGTTGTTAAATTTGAGTTTATGGGTAATGGCGAGGGCCATCAGTCCGTCAGTACGATCAGTTTTACAATGCCGACTTCATATGAAGCTGGTGACTTCGAATTTAACATCCCAACTGGGAAGCAGGTTATCATCTATTCCATCGCCTCCGCCCCCGAATCCGACGGCACAATTGATGCAGATTATACTTTCTCCACGCCCACCAGGGTGGACTCTTTCGATCATATCCTGCCCGATGAGTTACTTGGTCAGGACCGCTACTTCCTTGCGATCGTAATTCTCCAAGATTCTTTTGAGCTCCAAGGAAAAGACTTTAAGCAAATACAGGACGCTGTCGAGAATGGAACTATTCTGTTTGGGCAAGCAAAGGATCCTATAGATGATAATTCAATTAAGTTATACTCTTTATATGATGGGATCGAAATCGACAATTTCAAATTCGTAGGCAAGGCTCCGGATGTTTCTAATCCGAAAATCACCTTTAGATTACCATCGACTTGTGTGTCAGGAACCCCCATCCCCAATGGCAAGCGGGTTAATATCTATACCACAGGGGATCTAGAGGAGACATTTATTTCGGATCACGTCTTCCCCGGCACCACCGGCGCGGATATTACGTGTGACCTACCTAGTAAGCTAATTGGCGAAGAACGGGACCTCTATGTGGTCGTGATTCTTAAAGGCTCTTTTGACCCGCGGGGAAAACCCTTTGCTCAACTAATGAACGCCGTAATAGAGGAAGAAATAATGCTTGGAAGAGTGGATGATATGGTCAGATTAAACCCAGGGATGCTGATCGACGCTGACGCTTTTGAATTCTATGGAAAGGCGGATATTGGAGATTAACTGTTAATCGTAAATATAAAGGCTGTCACCAAAAAATGAAGTGGTGACAGCCTTTATTCTTTTTATGCTGGCACTAGGGCTTTTGCGTTGTCACTTGATTCAACCATACAAAAAGCTTTACTAAATTATCAGTCTACAGGTGGGAAGCGCTTGGTATTCAAACCAATCAAAATCGGCATGGTTTTTACTTGAGGCCCCATTACTACTGGCATATAAGCCAATGTAAGCGCCGACGAATCCACCCGCCCGATCCGTACTTAAAAGCCGACCGTCGACCGGTCCGTGGAGCAGTTGCAAATCATTGCTGTGCTCGCCGTAGTAAAAATGATAATCCTGTCCCCGTCCGATCACCTGTAAATAAATCCGCGGAGCCGTCACGCCAACTTCGGCTAAAGTCGACTCGGATCCTCCTTCACATTTGAAGAGTTTAATCACTTGGCCTGCGTCCTGCTTCGTCACGCTTAAGCGATAATGATTTTGATCATTTTGAAAACAGACCAGGCCGGCTTCCTCAGTCGCTTGTTCCGGCTCAAACTCCAGCACTGTCCGGGCCAGGAAAGATTGGTGTTGTTGCCTTCTCCCGATAAAACTGGGGTTTTCCCGTTTGCTGATGGTCTCCGGTCTTAAGAACAGCTGCAAATAGCCTGGACGATCGGTTAAACTCCACCACTGCTCCCGCGGCGTACGCAAACAGTCCCATCTTGGATCAAGGACCGGTTCTTCAAAATGATCACAAGTCAACAGGGGAAGCCCGTTGCTTTCTGGTAAATCCGGAACCGGGTAGGAAAATTCCACTTTCCCCGTGCCCGGGCTGACCACCGGCCACTCCCCTTCCCAACGGACCGGTGTCAGAAAGGTTTCCCTTCCCAGATTCCGATAGTACCCGCCGTACGGGCGGGAAGCTAAGACCACCAACCACCACTGGTTGCTTGGCGTTTGAATCAGATCACCATGGCCCACATTGACAATGGGATAATCAACGCCTAAATGGCGGTGAGTGAGGATGGGATTCGCCGGATTGCCCACATATGGTCCAGTCACGTCTTTGCTGCGCGCGATCGAAACAGCATGATGATGGCCGGTACCCCCTTCGGCGATTAATAAATAATAATAACCATTATGCTTATATAAATGGGGACCTTCCGGCCAGATCGCTCCCCGGAGCGCTCCTTTCCATAGGGAATGCTGCTCCCCAATTAACCGCATCTTAGAAAGATCAATCTCCTGTAACCATACCTCCCAATCGCCATCGTAAGCCGGACCGGCCGGATTCGGGCGTGTCCCTACATAGTAAGTCCGGCCTTGATCATCAAAGAACAAAGAGGGGTCGATCCCCGGCGCTTCCGGCAACCAGTAAGGATCCGACCAGGCACCAGCTGGGTCGGTGGCAGTGACAATAAAATTACCGCCGCCGCCCACGTTAGTGGTAATAACGTAAAACACCCCTTGATCGTATCTAATCGTCGGGGCGAAGATCCCTTCCGACAGTTTCAATCCGTCCAGGTTGAGCTGGGAAGGACGGTCGAGGACATGGCCGATCTGACGCCAATTGACCAGATCTGTACTCTCAAAGATCGGAATTCCCGGATAATAGGCGAAAGAAGAAGTCACTAAATAAAAATGTTCACCAGCCTGGCAGACCGAAGGATCGGGATAAAACCCCGGCAGGATCGGATTCGTATACATTTTATGTTGATTGAGCTTAGTCATCAGTATTACCCTCCTCCTCAAACAGTTTCGTTTTTAAATATTCCTTATTAAATATTTTATCACTTCGCTGATGCCAGTGATCACCGGCTTTATTCCGCGGAGACTTTCCGGTCTGAAGGCCAGAGGGTCATCTTCTGGTAATTACCTTCAAAGCCGAGGGCCGCCAGGACTTCCTTTGCCGGACTGAGCGGCACCGGTTCCCCGTTGAAATTGCTGATGATCAGCTTCTTATCCTGATAAACCGGGTCCAATGCGCTGACTAAAACCTGCATCCCTTTTTCCAGGGCGGCCGGGGAAATAGCTTCCAAGGTTTGGAGACGCATCTTTTGTCCGGAGGCTACAATCAGCGGTTTTCCGTCGGCAAAGACCAGATAATCACCAGTCGGCTTTTTGTTCTCCGGTTCCTCCGGTGAAGCCGTCAGATAATTCCATGGGTTGGCTGGATCAGACCAGGATAATGCCCAGTACCGACCGGACTGCTTAGCTACGGTGCCCAGCTCGGCTAAGGCCTGGGGGAGAGCATACTGAATTCCGCTTAGGCCCTTGATAAAATACCCCCGCTTCACCCGGCCGATATGCTCCAGAGTGACAAAGGACGGATAGAGTTCCCCCCAAGACGCCCCTTCCGCTTGCACGATCTCCCGGGAAATGATCCCATAGCGGTTAAGTACCGCTTGGACTAGGGCTTCCTTTGTTTGTTTGAAAGGTGGCAGTAGCGACCAGCGACCCATCTGTGCTATGACCGCCGCTTGCAGTACCCCTTGGGCACCCACCCGTGCTTGTGGTTTTGTCTTAAGTAAATAACGGATTGGCCCAAAGGAATCGTTAGTGATGAAGCCGCTTAACATAAGCTCTTCCAAGGCCTGCCAGACGGTGGGTGTTGGGAGTTCCACCTCGCGCAAAATAAAGGGCAAAGTCAAAGCGCCCTTGCTGGTCAATAAATCCAGCATCAACTGGCTGGTCTTGGACAACCCACTAGTATCGCTCGATCTGGACGCGGCTGGCTCCTCCTTCTCCGCGTCCGCTTCCTTCGCTCCCCTCTTCCCCTCATCAGCCATCCCCAAATCAGCTTCTGGCATATATGTGGATTCGATTAGCAGCTGGTATTTTCCCGCCTCACCCCGCACCCGCCATTGAAACTGCCCGCTGGCAAAGAGCCGATCCAAAAGGAGCGGTTTATACCCCTTGACTCTAGCCGGGAGGAGATGTTGCTCCCAGTCGGCAGCCGGAAACCACCGGCCTGTCAATTGGCTGAGGGTTTCGGCTAAACCCTCCGTGTCCCGTCGCTCCCCGGTTACCCCCTGCCAACGGGCGAGGAAAACCGCATATTCCCAAGGTTCACGCCAGCGGGTACGGGTCTTAACCTCCTGCCGCGCCCGGGCAAGGCTCCGCCGGTGGATCTCCCTTAAGATCTCGGTGTCACACCACTCCTCACCCTCCCCGCCGGGAATAAATTCACCCGCTTCCACCACTCCGGCGGCAGCAAGCGCCGCTAGGATCTCCTCGGTTTCTCCAACCGTCCAACCGTATCTCGCCGCGAGCTCTCGGGCCGTAAACGGACCATGGGTCCTCACGAAACGCTGAATAATCCGTTCGCGCGCCGCCGTACACACCTGGAGATCCGTAATTACAGCACCCGGCAGCACTTTCATATAAAAATCAAGTTCATCCCGATCAATAAACCACTGTTTACGGCCTTCATCATTGCTAGTCTCCGCCTTGACCAAGACAGCGCTACCCTTGGCGCACAAAGCAACTAAGACCTCCCGTACCGCTACCCCTTGTTGGGGAAATGCTGCGTCGATCTCACTGTCGGTAATGTCCCCACAACGCTCCACCCAGAAGCGGACCCGCTCTTCGTCAATGGTCTTTGCCACCAGATCGATACCCCGCGCTTTACGAGCAACCGTGGTGATGACTTCAGCCCGGAATAAATTTCGAAAACCGCCCTTCCCGACGATGGTCTTTAGGGTCTCGGTACCAAGGCCAAAGAGGCGTTTACCCCCTTCTACCTTCGGTGTATCCGTATCATACATAAAATTGGCGACAAAGTTGAAGAGGTGTCCATGGGCGAACGGGGAAGGCGCCTGGCGCTGCTTCCGGTAAATCTGGATTTCCCCGGTCCCAATCTGCCGCAAAACTTCACGGAGGGCCTCCAGGTCTAAATAATTCTGGAAGATCTCGCGGTAAGTCTCCCAGACGAGCGGGAAGTCCTGATATTTGGCAACAGTCTGCAGCAAATTATCGGCCTTAATCCGCGATAACCAAAGCGGTACGCGCTTGCGGCCAAACCCACCCCGAGGCATCACTAGCGATCGCTGGGCACACTGGCGAAAAACCGCACCAAACAGCGGGGTGCCGGTTAGGGCTTTCCCCAGTTGTTCCTCAATCTCCTGGGCGGTCAATGTCGGCCAGTCCACCACCGGCGGAGTTTCCCCCCCGGGAATACTGAACATAACGCCATCATCACCGGTGGTAAAGGCAAACTTCTTCCCCAGCTTCTCCTCCCAGACCGCATTGAGCAACAAAGCCAGCGGTAGATGAATCCGGTTGCCTAAGGTAGAATGGAGCAAAAGACGCCATTCGCCGGCCTCATCTGGAAATTCTTCCAGGACCAATCGGTGATCAGTGGGTAAATAATCGACCGCCCTTTTCTGGGCCGACAGGTAGCTTTGGAGATTCTTGGCCACTTCCGGGCTGAAACCACACTCGACTTGCAGATAAGTTGGGAGTGTCTCCGCCTCCAGCTTCTCTTCGAGCACCCCGAGGAAGGCGCCGATCCTTGTGCCCAGTTCATAGGAACGACCGCCCTGATCGGCCTTCCAAAAAGGCACCTGCGCCTCGCCCTTACCCGCCGGAGAGACAATCACCCGGTCCTGCCGGATCTCTTCGATCCGCCAAACCGATGTTCCCAGGACAAAGCGGTCATTTAGCCTGCGCTCATAGACAAACTCCTCATCCAGTTCGCCAAGGCGTAAGTTAGACCCGGTCAGATAAACCCCGAAATACCCGCGGTCCGGAATAGTGCCACCAGCGGTATAAACCAGTCTTTTACCATAAGGATCGGGCTTGATTACCCCTTCCGCCCGCTCCCAATAGAGGCGGGGCCGGAGATCCAGATACTCCTTGGCTTCGTAATTCCCGTTCAGCATGGCTAAAACCCGTTCCAAATCACTTCGAGAGAGGGTATGGAAATTATAGGTGGAACGGATGATCTCAGCGGCCTTCTCCACCGTTACCGGGCCGGTGGCGGTCATCGCCACCAGTTGTTGAGCGAGGATATCAAGACAGTTCAGCGGCGCTTTCATCTTCTCCACCTGTCCGGTCTTCATCTCCCGGAGCAAAGCAACCGCCTCCAAAAGATCGGCCCGGTTTTTGGGGATAATCCGTCCTTTACTGGGCTTATCGATGACGTGTCCGGCCCGCCCGACCCGCTGCAACCCGCGGGCGACCTCCTTGGGCGACTCCAATTGAATAACCAGATCAACCTCGCCGATATCGATCCCCAGTTCCAAAGTGGCGGTCGCCACCACACAGGGCAGCGCCCCGGATTTTAATTTTTGCTCTACCTCAATCCGGATCTCCCGCGCCAAACTGCCATGGTGCGTCCGGGCGATCTCTTGACCGACGATCTGATTAAGATTAGCCGTCACCCGCTCAGCCAACCGCCGGTTATTGACAAACACCAGCGTTGAGCGGTGCTGCCGGACTAAATCAACGATCTTTTGGTAAATCGACGGCCAAATGGTTTTCTCCGGCAGCTCCCGGAGGTTCGGAACGGGGAGCACGATCGCAAGATCCAGTTCTTTGCGTTGGCCGGTATCAATAATCGTCACCGGACGCGGTCGCCCCTTGCCGCTCTGCGGATCAGCCTCATAGCCGCCGAGAAAAGCGGCTACTTCATTTAAAGGTCGGATCGTGGCGGATAAACCGATCCGTTGCAGCGTCCGCCCCGAGCCGGTCGCCTCCGCCACCAGGCTTTCCAAACGTTCCAAGGAGAGCGCCAGATGGGCACCGCGTTTCTCCGTAAAAAGCGTATGAATCTCGTCCACAATCACGCAGCGTACGGTCTTGAGAATTTCGCGGGCTTTGGAAGATAACATCAAAAAAAGCGACTCCGGCGTCGTAATCAGGATCTGTGGCGGCCGCCGTAACATCCGTTGGCGTTCCGCCGCCGGAGTATCGCCACTCCGCACCGCTCTAGTAATCTCCGGGAATTCCGTGCCCAGCTGCACGCTGTATTCTCGAATCCCCTGGAGAGGCAGTTCCAGGTTACGATTGATATCATTATTCAAGGCCTTCAGCGGCGAAACATACAAGATCTTCACCCCACCGCCAGCCGATGATTCTTCCTGTTCCATCTCCTGATAGAGCCCATCGATGACCTTTAAAAACGCCGCCAGGGTCTTCCCGGACCCGGTTGGCGCCAAAAGGAGCACATTTTCCCCAGCGGCAATCCGTGGCCACCCTTCCGCCTGGGGTGGGGTCGGTACGCCAAAGGTTTGCGCAAACCATTGGGCAACCACCGGATGAAAGTCTTTCAGGGATGGATGGAACATTACCCGCACCTCACAAATTTTCTCAAGTCTTAGATAGTTAATCTTTCCCATCTTTTAAAACAGATCTTCCTTATAAAAGAGGGTTTTCCTTTATATAATTCCTTAATTTTGACAAAGAATCCAAAGGTCAAGATGGCTAATAACCCTGCTATGAATAAAACATAGCAGGGTTATTAATCTGTCCTTCACTTCCGTTCCGGCGATTGCATCCTATTTTGTTTACCTTTTGGTGAATTTATCAAATAACGAAGTTTCATACAAGGTAGTACCATCTTTATCTGTGATCTCTACGAATAAGGTGACTAGGTCGCCATTTTCGTCGATGTATCCATGAGTGATTTCTACTGTTCCGTCGACCAGATCATCATCAAACCCGGCTTCGAGATATAAGAGCATGGTATCAGCCAACTCTTGTACATAGATATGATCAGGCTTTCCGTCATCATCGTCAGGTATGTCCTCAATACTTATTTCCCCACTGGTTAGAACACTACACTTTACTTTACCCTTGAAATAGTGGTTAGTGTAAGGAACGTCGCCGAATTTTCCTTCGACGCTGTCAATAATTTCTTCGATGGTAAATTCCACAACCGGGTTAACCTTTCCCGTCGATTGCCAGGTTCCTACGTAATCCGCCAGACGAACTTCTCCTGGAATCGGGGGTTCATCACCACCATTACCTCCACCATTCCCGTTTGTCTTAGAACCGCCGCACCCGGCCAAAACAAAGGTGAAAATCCCCAAAAACAACACCACATGGATTATGGGTTTGCCTTTTAAAATACTTGTCATCAATATACCCTCCTTAATTCTTTGATTCCCGCAAATCTTCCGAAGTAGGTAATGAGTATTCAATACTATTGTAAAGATCGTTTCTAAACAAAATCTCAACAATAAAAGATCTAAGGCGAAACCCAATTAATCAAAGAGGCTAGGCTATGTTAGTTTTAACATAGCCTAGCCTCAGCACTATTCAATAATACTCCACAGCCCACACAGCCCCTAAATACGATACCCCTATTCCCTCGAGTTAGCGGCTGCTTAAACTTCCGGTTTTTGCGCAAAAGCAGCCATCGCCACTCCTAGCGTGGAATTGCCTTTCGCAAAATAGGTAATCCGTAAAACCTCAGCAATCTCCTGATCCGTCACCCCTAATTCGCGTAGGGCATTTGCGACGGACGCCACTCCTTGTGCTGAACCCTCACAGGCATCAACGGCCAATGAGATCATTAGCTTGGTCTTTTGATCAAGACTACTCTTGGTAAAGACCAGCTCCTGTAGTTCTTTCGTCACCTTGTAAAACTCCGGATCCCGCTCTTTGATGGCGGCGATAAACGGCAACAGTTTCATCAAAAGTCTCTCCTTTTTGAGTTCCTATTCTCCACAATTTCCGTTAATATACACCATAATGTATCTGGCATACTCTCTTAGATCTGATAAACTGGTATTAAGAACCTCGACCAACTTATTCAGATCGATTCTGGCATATTCATGAACGAGAATGTTTCGAAACCCGGCCATTCCCCTGATTTTCTCAGCAAACAAAAGGGGAAATACTTGTAATTCCGCCAATCCCATAAAAATATCAGCATATCTTTCCACGGTTATACCTTCTGCTGCTAGAATATGATTTCCTATATCCAGCAAGATTTGGATCGATAGATGAAGACCTCTCTCCACAATCCATGATTTGTCAAGATCAATCTCGAGTTCCGCTGCGGTAATACCTTTGTATCGCTCCAATTGCTTTAAATACCTATCAAGTTCCTTTAACTTTTCCAATATCAGCCCGATATCCACTACGCTCACCTCCCGAATGCGCCTTCTTCAATACGTTTTTGCAAATAGCTGTTCTGTATGGCGCGAAAAGGCTGAAAATCCAAATATGATCTGATTGTTTCTTCATGAAACCTGACCCTCTCCTCCTCGGAACAGCAGTAGATAATTTCCCCGCCTTTTAACACCTGATAGCGCAAAAAGATTGGGGCTTTATTCAATACCACTAGGTCAACCCGTCCAGCCTCTAGAGATTTTTCCAGTTCCAACAGCAGTTCAGATTCGAGCCCATAGATGCTTTCCTGGACATAGGTTGCTGTTTCACCAAAAAATACAGCTATATCAATATCGCTCAATACCCCGGCTGCACCCTTCGCCTGTGATCCAAATAGGTATGCAAATCTAATATAGGGTTTTAAAGCTAGCACCTCAGCAATCTTTGTTTTCATTAACTCCTTTTTCAAGGTAATACTCCTTACTCTTAGAAAGGGGCGATTTCCCCTCCGTTTTTACCTTATATTACCCTTATTATATACTCTACCAAATCCTCCCGCAACTTTTAATAAAGTGTTAATCACCTATTATTTGTTAACGCAACAGCAATCCCGATCTGCTTAGATATTTCCTTGGAAGAAGGATAAAATATTTAAGGCCTTGATCCGGCAGGCAAGAGGAAATAAGGGCGGTGTAAAGATGGCTTATACGGAAAATCAACAATTTATTGTTGATCGAATAAACCCTCAGCTCAATGACTCATATTGGCAAGACTGGCGCTGGCAACTGAAAAATTCCATTAGAACTGTTCAAGCCTTTGAAAAGGTGCTCAATATTAGATTCGAAGAAGATGAACGAAGTAAAATCGAAACAATCACCGAGAAATTCCCGATCGCGATTACCCCCTATTACCTTTCTTTGATTGACCGTGAGCATTTTCGGGAAGATCCCATCTATCGACAGTCCTTTCCCAACCTTTTAGAGGCGAATATTGCGGAGTATGATCTTTCTGATCCGCTCGCGGAAGACAAAGACAGTCCCGTCCCCGGCATCACCCACCGCTACCCGGATCGGGTTTTATTCCATGTGAGCAATACCTGTTCTATGTATTGCCGCCATTGTACCCGCAAGCGCAAAGTAGGTGATCTTGATTGCATCCCTTCCCGGGAGGTAATCAAAAGCGGTCTAGATTATATCCGCCGGTCGCCGGAGGTACGGGACGTCTTACTTTCCGGTGGCGATCCGTTAATGCTCAGTGATGATCACCTTGAGTGGATCCTGGCGGAGGTACGAGACATCCCCCACGTTGAAATTATCCGCATCGGCACCAGAATGCCGGTCGTGCTCCCTTACCGGATTACCGATGATCTAGTAACAATGCTCAAACGCTATCAACCGGTCTGGATTAATACCCACTTTAATCATCCTCGTGAGATCACCCGTTCCTCAAAGGAAGCAGTGCGAAAGCTGGCCGATGGCGGTTTCCCCTTGGGCAACCAAAGCGTTTTGCTGGCGGGGGTAAATGACTGTCCACGGATCATGAAAACGCTCGTGCACAAATTGGTGCATAACCGAATCCGCCCCTATTATCTTTACCAGTGTGATCTATCCGAGGGTTTAAGTTATTTTCGCACCCCGGTTGGGAAAGGAATTGAGATTATGGAAAACCTGATCGGTCATACCAGCGGTTTTGCTCGTCCAATCTATGTGATCGATGCGCCGGGGGGAGGCGGCAAGATCCCAGTCCTGCCCAATTATATCTTATCCTGGTCCACCAATAAGGTGGTGCTCAGAAACTACGAAGGAGTAATCACCACCTATAAAGAACCTGATACCTATAAAAACGTTTCCTGTAACATGGAATGTAATGATTGCCGGTTGCCCTTAAATCTTGATGAGGCAGAAGAGACTGAAGCAATCGGGATTTCGCGTCTGTTAGCCGATTACGAAGAGGACATCTCGCTCGTGCCGGCAAACAACGAACGGATGAACCGGAGGAAAAATGAACAATAGGCGGGATATTCTAGAGAGTTACAACGCTTCCTTAATTCAACATGGAAAGCTTAATAATCGGGTTTACCTAATTAAGTTGGCAGAAGCGGATTATCCGGAGATCATCAGGACCTTGGATGAGCTAGCTGAAAAATATCAATATACCAAGATCTTTGCCAAGGTTCCAGTGGGATTTAAAGCTGGCTTTTTAGCAAAAGGATATAATGAAGAAGCCCTGATCCCTGCTTTTTATCGAGGGCAGGAGGGGGCTTCTTTTTTAGGAAAATATTTTAGCCCTTCAAGAGCCAAGGAGCAGCATGGGGAGACGCTCAAGGCAGTCCTGCAGGTTGCCTGTCAAAAAGCGGCCGAGAACCTGCAAAGGATGCCGGTTCTACCAGAAGGTTTCAGCGCTGCGGTGGCAAAACAGGATGACGCAGCGGAAATGGCTCAACTGTACGGCAGAGTCTTTGCCACCTACCCTTTCCCGATTAATGAGCCCCAATATATTCTCACCACCATGGAGCAAAACTCGCTCTACTTTTGGATCCGACATCAGGGAAAGCTGGTGGCGCTGGCTTCCGCGGAAATGGATCCCGCGGCGCAAAACGTGGAGATGACCGATTTTGCCACCTTGCCCCAGTATACCGGGCAGGGTTTAGCTGGTTTTCTTCTCCATAAGATGGAATGTGAAATGCAGGAGCGGGGTTTAAAAACAGCCTACACCATTGCCCGGGCTTATTCATACGGGATGAACGTTACCTTTGCCAAAAGAGGTTATCATTACGCTGGTACCTTGGTTAATAACACCAATATCGGCGGCCAAATTGAGAGCATGAATGTCTGGTACCGCTCTCTGACTAC
>ENA-UOOK01001688-UOOK01001688.1-fermentation-metagenome-genome-assembly--contig:-NODE-1688-length-28555-cov-5.131509_pt1 | contig 28555 bp, 41 predicted proteins | sample MGYA00245777_ERZ724023 | MGnify/ENA primary metagenome ERZ724023 (study PRJEB28704, sample SAMN03018312) | fermentation metagenome | biome: anthropogenic terrestrial biome; feature: soil; material... | reverse complement strand
GGTGCCGTAGTTATAGATGTAGGCATAAATGTAGATGAAAGTAAAAAACTATGTGGAGATGTAGATACAGAGGATTGTGAATCAAAAGCTTCAATGATAACACCAGTTCCTGGAGGAGTAGGTTCAGTTACTTCATCTATACTTGCACAGCATATTGTAAAAGCCTGTAAGTTACAAAATAACCTATAAACCTGTGAAATAAATGGAGGAAAAAATATGATTATTTCAGAAAAAAAATCTTTTGATGAATTATTGGATTACCTTAAAGACAGTGAAAAAGTAATAATCACAGGATGTTCTTTGTGTGCGACTACTTGTAAAGTAGGCGGAGAAGAAGAAGTATTGGCAATGAAAGCCAAGTTAGAAGAGCAAGGTAAAAAAGTTTTAGGATATAAAATACTTGATCCTGCCTGTAATTATTTGAAAACAAGAAAAGATTTAAAATCCTTAAAGGCTGAATTAAAGGAAGCAGATGCAGTAGTATCCCTAGCTTGTGGAGATGGAACTCAAACTGTAGCTAAGTTGGTAAAAATTCCTGTTTATCCAGGCAATAATACTATGTTTATAGGTGAAGTAGAAAGAGTTGGACAATATTCAGAAGCTTGTAAGGCATGTGGAAATTGCCAGCTTGGATGGACAGGTGGAATATGTCCAATTACAATGTGTGCAAAGGGACTTTTAAATGGACCTTGTGGCGGTGCAAGAGATGGCAAATGTGAAGTAGATCCTGAAAATGATTGTGCTTGGATATTAATATATAACAAATTAAAAGAACTAGGAAAGCTAGACAATCTAGACAAGCTAAGAGAACCGAGAGATTATCAAATAAGTGCTCATCCTAGAAAAATAAATTTAAATGCTAAGTAGTAATCAGAAGGGGGATTAAAAAAATGAGCTTATTGAAGGAAGCTTTTGAAAAGGGAGAGTTTGCAGTTACAGCTGAAATGGCACCTCCAAAGGGAACGGATCTTTCTCATTTAGTTGAATGTGCCAAAAAGATAAAAGGGAGAGTTCATGGAGTTAATGTAACAGATTTTCAGTCTGCTACGTTAAAGGCTACATCTTTAGCTACTTGTAAAGTGTTAAAAGATGCAGGATTAGAACCTGTATTTCAAATAACAGGAAGAGATAGAAATAGAATAGCAATTCAAGGAGAATTGTTATCTGCAGGTGTTTTTGGAATTGAAAATGTTTTAGCTCTTACTGGAGACTACACTGTTACAGGAGATCACCCTGGTGCAAAACCAGTTTATGATTTAGACAGTGTTGGAATATTACAGGTGGCAAGTACTTTAAATGGCGGAAAAGATATGGGTGGAACTGATTTAAAAGGAAAACCAGATTTCTTTTTAGGAGCCTGTGTTACGCCTAGATATGATCCATTAGAGCTTCAAGTTATAAAAATGAAGAAGAAAATTAAAGCTGGAGCTAAATTCTTTCAAACTCAAGCTGTTTATGATATGGAAACTTTAAAGAAATTCAAAGAAGAAACTGATGCTCAAGGTATAGATGCTAAAGTTATGGTAGGTATAATACCTTTGAAATCAGCTGGTATGGCTAAATATATGAATAAAAACGTACCTGGTATATTCGTACCTGATGAACTTATAGATAGAATGAAGAATGCTGAGGATAAAGTTCAAGAAGGCATAAAGATAGCAGGAGAATTTATAAAGACTGTAAAAGAATCAGGACTTTGCGATGGAGTTCATATAATGGCAATTGGTGCGGAAGAAAATGTGCCATTAATATTGGACGAAGCAGGATTATAAAAATATAGGATTAAAAAATAAGGGGCGATTAGAAATGAAAGTAGTTGTAATAGGTGGAGGACCAGGAGGATATGTAGCTGCACTACAAGCTGCTATTTTAGGAGCAGATGTTACTGTAGTTGAAAAAAAATATGTAGGAGGAACTTGTTTAAATGTAGGATGTATACCTACAAAAGCATTACTTGCTTCTACAGATATTTTAAGTGCAGTAAAAGAAGCATCAAAATTTGGAATTAATGTTGAAGGCGAAGTAAAAGCTGATTTTGATGCAATTATGAAGAGAAAAAATAAAGTGGTAGATCAACTTGTAAAAGGTATAGAGTTTATGTTTGAGCATAGAGGAGTAAAGCTTGTAAGGGGAGTGGGAAAACTTATAAGCAATAAAGAGGTAGAGGTTACAAAGCAGGATGGATCTAAAGAATCCATAAAGGCAGATAAAATTATACTTGCTACTGGTTCTGTGCCTGTTACACCTGGAGTATTCAAGTATGATGGTAAAAAGGTTATAACTTCAGATGAAGTTTTAAATTTAGAGAAACTTCCAAAGTCAATGATATTAGTTGGTGGAGGTCCTATAGGTTGTGAAATAGGATTCTTCTTAAATAGTATGGGAGTAGAAGTTAAAGTTGTTGAAGCTCTTCCTCATCTTGCACCACTTGAAGATGAAGATGTGGCAAAACAACTTCAGAGAATTTTTAAACAGCATAAGATAAAATACTTTGTAGGTGATGGTATAACTAATGTAGAAGTTAAAGATGATACAGTAACTGCTACATTAGGCAGCGGAAAGGTTTTGGAAGCTGAAACACTTCTCATAGCAGTAGGAAGAAGAGCTTATACCGAAGGGTTAGGTACAGATGATATAGGTATTAAAAAAGATGAAAAAGGAAGAATAATTGTAAATGAATATTTAGAAACTAATGTAGAGGGAGTTTATGCAATAGGTGATTTAATTCCTACTCCTGCCCTTGCACATGTAGCTTCAAGAGAAGGTGTTGTAGCTGTTCAAAATGCAGTTTTAGATAAAAAGAAGAAAATGAGTTACAAAGCAGTACCTGGCTGTACATTTGTAGAACCAGAAATAGCTTCTGTAGGTATGAAGGAGAAAGATGCTCAAAAAGCAGGAATTCAATATAAGATTGGAAAATTTGATTTTAGAGGACTTGGAAAAGCTCAAGCTATGGGCAAATTGCAAGGATTTGTAAAGATTATTACAGACGAAAAGGACGTAATAATTGGAGCTGCTATTGTAGGTGATAGAGCAACAGATATGATTTCAGAACTTGGTGTTGCTTGTGAACTTGGTTTAACAGCAGAACGAGTTTGTGAAGTTATTCATCCGCATCCAACTTTGTCTGAGGCAATGATGGAAGCTCTTCATGATGTACACAAACAATGTGTTCATTCTGTTGAATAAAATTGTTTAATATGTATAGGGCTCTTTTGCCCTATACATATTATATAGATGTTTTCTACATAAGAGGTATAAAATTTATAATAGGTTTTTTATAAGTAATCTGAAACACAGCAATATAAGGAGGTTGTACTATGGGATATAAAATAGCTGTAGCAGGTAAAGGTGGTACCGGTAAAACTACTTTGACAGGTCTTTTAATAGATTATTTAGTAAAAAAAGGTTCAGGACCTATTTTAGCAGTAGATGCTGATGCAAATGCTAATTTAAATGAAGTACTTGGAACAGACATTGAGGAAACTATTGGACAAATAAAAGAAGATGTAAATAAAAAATCACTTTCAGGGGATAATTTTCCTGGAGGTATGATGAAAGCAGATTATTTAAAATATAAATTAAATGCGTCAGTAAGTGAAGGAGATGGTTATGACCTTATCGTTATGGGGAGATCCCAGGGACCAGGATGTTATTGTTATGTTAATGGAATACTTAAAGCACAAATAGATTCACTTTCTGGTAATTATAATTACATAGTAGTTGATAATGAAGCCGGAATGGAACACTTGAGTAGAAAACTTATAGATCCTATTGATACCCTATTTCTGATAAGCGATTGCTCTAGAAGAGGTATACAGGCCGTTGGAAGAATAAAACAGTTAGTTGCTGAATTAAAATTAAAAGTTGGCCAAATTTTTCTTATAGTAAATAGAGCTCCAGAAGGTAAATTCAAGTCAGGAATAGAAGAAGAAATAAGAAAACAAGAACGACAGAAAGTAATAGCAGAGATTGAAGAGTGGATTAAGGAAAACCATAAATACTATATTTGCAGAACGCACATAAATCATTTACAAGGTAAGTCATTTAGTCCACACATGGCAGGTGCGTCAATATCAGTTTATTTAGACACATTTGAGAGCGATATAAAACAAAAACTAAACGAGATGAAAGGGGAGAAACAATGACACTAGAAACAGCAAGAAAAAACATTGGTAACTCGGTGGTATACATACCTTTCGAAGATTGTGGAAGAGCACAAATAGAACATGGGGTTATAACAAGTGTAAATGATAGTTATGTATTTGTTAGATATGGAAGAGATATTAATTCAAAAGCAACAAGGGCAGAAGATTTATTATTAAAATAAAAGGAGAAACAATGAGAGAAAACATAGGGCTGTTTAAGGCGAAAGATATTAAAACAAAAGAGTGGCGAGAGGGTTATTACTGGACTAATGAAGTAGGCAACCATTTTATAAGAGTTGTAAGAGATAAAAATAATAATTTTATTACTCCAATAGATTATGAAATCGACCCCGAAACACTTTGCGAATGCAGCGGACTAAGAGATGATAACAAACAACTAATTTTTGAGCACGACAAATTAAAAGATAATAAAGGACAAGTTGGAACTGTATTTTATGCGAACGGTCGGTATGCTGTTAATTGGTGCGGTGTTGATGGAGAATATTTTGTTGATACCTGTTTTTATGGAAATGTCATCGGCAATATTTTTAATGGAGGCAATTATGATAGTTAAAGAACAAAAGAAAATTCATCTTAATAACTGTTGTAACTGTATAGTTGATTATGATTTATTAGAAAAAGCAATTTTATGGTATTCAAAAAAACCAACAACCGCAAATAAAAAAATATTTATGTATGGTAGATATCCAGCAATAAGTATTTATTATGAAAAAATACACATTCACAGACTACTTTATATGTTTAAGATAAAAAAACCTATTTATATGTTTAAGATAAAAAAACCTATTCTTTGTTCATCACATAGATGAGAATAGGTTTAATGCTAATATATCAAATCTTGAGTTAATCACACATTCACAACATAGTTCACTGCACAATGAAAGAAAGATATTTAACAAAGAAAATTGTAAGATTAGTTATTCTAACTTGCCTAGACAAAGAGGAATTGCTAAAGAGAATATTACATACAGGCAAATTTGGGATTTATATAAACAAGGTTATTCTGTAAATAAAATTTCAAAAGAACTTAGTTATGGGTGGCATGAAGTTAATAAAAGATTAAAGGAAATATTTAATAACAAGTTCGAGGAGGTGCGAGATGAGTAGGTTGACTGATACAAGTTTTGAAAGTGCTATGGAAAATTTAGATGCTTTTGATTTAATTGAATGGCAAGAAGAAATATATAACAAGCTCGCCGAATACGAAAACTTGGGAGATTTAGACTTTATAAAAGAATTAGTTAATGCTTATAATAACGAACTTAATGATAGTATTGTTATTGATTACTTAAAAACAATCAAACAGTTAAAGCACGATTTGGCGGTTAGAGATAAGGCGTTGGAGTTGGCTTCTAAGGAATTATATAAAAAGGGGAGTTTTGCACAATATGAAACTACTAGAAAAATTGTTCCTTTAAATGAATATTTTTTAGCCCAAGCCGAGAAAGGAGTTGGAAGATGAAAGTAGAACTTAACTTGACTGATAATGAGCTAAGGGCTTTAAATACCTGTTTGTTTTATGGGTCTAGAAGTTGTAACAGTTGTTGTGTTTATCCTGAAATGCAAGATAAAAAAACTAATTGCGATAATTGTAATTTTACAAGAGGAAGATACTCGGTTCAAAATAAAATTAATAAGGAGTTGGAAGATGAAAGAAATTAATATTTTATGCGTTGAAGATGGGAGTGTGGATGTAGAAAGATTAGAACAAGAAGGTTTACACGATGGCAAAGTTGTAATATATAGACAAGGGGCAAATCCGCCGTTTGTTTTGAAATTAAAGACTGATGATGGGGAGCTTAAATCCGAGCAGAACAAGGTCGCTGTCGAGAAGTTGGAAGAGTTACAACATTATCAACATCCAACAAACACATTATGCTTGCCTAGTTGTTGGGTAATAGACAAAGTCAACGAAATGATAAAAGAGTTAAAAGGAGAAAAGTAAATGCAACCAATTTTAGATGTTTGCTGTGGTGGAAGAATGTTTTATTTCGACAAGCAAGACCCAAGAGTTTTGTTTTGTGATAATCGTTACTTTGAAACTACTCTTTGCGATGGCCGTAAATTTGAAGTTAAGCCTGATATAATTGCCGATTTCACACAATTACCTTTTGCTGATAATACATATCAAGTTGTTGTGTTTGACCCACCACATTTATTAAGAAACACAGGAATGTCAAAATTTAAAGTCCAATATGGAACACTTGCCGGGGAAACTGATAGAAAACTTCCAACTGGTTATCAACAAGTTAAATATGGTGCTTCATACAGCGATTGGCAAGACATGTTACAAAAAGGCTTTAAAGAGTGTTTTAGAGTATTAAAGCCGAATGGAGTGCTTATCTTTAAATGGAGCGACATTGATATTAAAGTTAACGAAATATTAAAATTAACAGAGCAAAAACCAGTATTTGGACACAAATCAGGTCGACTAAACAAGACACACTGGATTTGCTTTATGAAAGGAGAAAGCGATGAATAAACAGGAATTGATTAAGAAGTTAAAAGATTGGCAATCAACTGCGAAAGAGGATAAACAAGGCGCAGTTTATATGTCTATGCAAATTGCGATTAAACTTGCCGAACAACTCGACGAGCCAAGCCGTGAAGAGTGTGATTATTTTACTGCACCATATAATTATGGAGAAAGCACAGATATAGATTATAACATTTGTAATATTTGCGGATATCATGAGAAATGTGATGATAAATTTAAAAGTAATTTTGATGTTTGGAACTACTGCCCGAACTGTGGTAGTAAAATTAAAAGGAGAAAATTTATGAATAAAACATTGGGTGAAAGAATTGAAAAATTATTAAAACAAAGCAAATTAACACAAAAAGAATTAGCTGCAAAAATAGGAGTTACTGAAGCGGCCGTTTCTAGATATATAAAAGATAATCGTGACCCAAAAATAGATGTTATCGCTAACATGGCCACCGCATTACACACAACTACTGATTATTTACTTGGCAGAGAAGAAAGCGACTGCATAGATACTCAATTTGGAAAAGTAAGAATGTTTGTAGCAAGAAATGCTTCAGAAATGACAACTCAACAAAAACAAGAATTAATCGAGGCGCTTTTGAATGGTAAAAAGGGACTTGAATTTGTGAAAAATGTACTACTACCGGAAGAAAAACAAAAAGACCAGCGAATTGAAGAGCTGGAAAATGAAAATGAAGAAAAAGAAGATAAAATATTAGATTTGAAATCTTATAATTCAGACTTAAAAGAAACAATTTCTAAATTATCGTTTAGTGCCGTTAGATGTCAAGCAATTAACGATGAAGTCTGTCAGTATATTTTAGATAACGAATTATTAAAAAAAGAAAACGCCGAACTGAAACAAAAGCTTGAAGAATTTCAAAATATTGACTGGGAAGCACAAGCAAAGTATTTATCAGAAACAGCTATTTATGCCGAATTGGAGCAAGAAAATAAAGAGCTGAAAGAGAAGATTAAAAATATCGTTAACGAATATAACGCTTTACAAGATATCCTTGATAAATATGATTTGGGAGGTTGTTCTGAAGATATAGGGGAAAAGTTAAAGTCCTTAGATAATGCAATTGTTCCGAAGTTTAAGATTGGGCAGGAAGTTTGGGTAAATGCAACACAAATGAATTTTAAAATAGAGCCTGAACAACAAACAATAAATGGCATTGATTATTATTACAAACTCAAAACTAGACCTTATTGGAATGCACTTGAATTTGAACTATTCGCAACCGAGCAGGAAGCTAGAAAAGCATTAGAGGAGTTAAACAATGGAAAAACCTAAATGCCTAAACTGTGGCAGAAAACTAAACGTTGCTATGCTTGTTGGAAGAAATGGAAAAATAAATAAAACAAACTGAAATAATCAAAGGAGTAGCGAATGGTTTTTAACAATATAAATTTTATAGATGAATTTGGAAAACAACAAAAGTTGGAATTTAATAATATTTATTGTGTTGATTGTATGAAAATATTAAAACTTATGCCAGACAAATCAATAGACCTTTGCATTGTTGACCCGCCTTATGGAATTAATGTAAATATATCTATGGGAAGAAGAAAGGGGGATAAAAAAAGCAACTATACAAAATATTCTGGTGAAGACAAGCAACCACCAAGCGAAGAATATTTCAAAGAACTTTTTAGAGTTAGTAAAAATCAAATAATATGGGGTGCGAATCATTTTATTAGTAAATTTTCAAAAGATAGTGCTAATTGGATTGTTTGGAATAAATTATTTTCTAACGATGTTTCATTTGCTTCTGCAGAACTTGCTTGGTGTAGTTTAGAGGGAACAATTAAAATATACACACAAAGTCCGTTAGACAAAGATAGAATACACCCGACACAAAAACCTATTGCCCTATATGAATGGCTCTTAAACAACTATGCAAAAAAAGGCGATAAGATACTAGATACTCACTTAGGTTCGGCTAGTTCAATAATTGCTTGTAAAAAACTCGGTTTTGAATATATGGGATTTGAACTAGATGAAGAATATTTTAACAAAGCAAAAGAAAGAATAGAGAAATTTGAAAGTCAAGAAAATTTATTTGACTTTATCAATACCAGTGAAACTATTTCAATTAAACAAACAACATTATTTTAAAAAGGATAAACACGGATTGTGTGCAGAATGCTTAAAGAAAAAAAGAATAATAGATTTTATTTTAGAAATTAGTTTTAAAAACAAATAAATATTATTTAAAAATGCTTGTGTTATACTTTTGCGTGTGATACAATAGGGTTGTCAAATAAATAAGCCGACACCGAAAAGGGTCGCAAGGAGAATGATAATGAATAAACAAATTTTCTTTTATGCTAGAGTTTCAACTTTAGAGCAAGACATCTCTCGCCAGCAATTAGCAATGAGAGAGTGGGAAAGGGCGAATGCTGTTGAAATTCTACCACAGAATATGTTTGCCGACAAAATAAGTGGTAAGACATTTAGGCGAGAAAACTACCTTAAAATGAAAGAGTTGTTGCAGTGTGGCGATATATTGGTGGTTAAGGAACTAGACCGTTTTGGGCGAAATTGGGACGGAATTAAGCAAGAGTGGGAGGAACTTAGTCAAAGGGGTGTAAAGATTGTCATAATTGATATGCCCCTGCTAAGTGCTAAAACCGATGAAAGTGTTGATAATCGCCTAATACGAGAAACAATGTTTAATATGCTGTGCTATGTGGCACAAAAAGAAAGGGATAAAATAAGCCAAAGAACCAAAGAGGGTTTACAGGCGAAAAAGGAGCAAGGGGTAATTTTGGGAAAACGAAGTAAATTAACACAAAAAGATTGGGATAGGTTGGCAGAGTTGTATGCCGATAAAAGCCTTACACTCTCACAAATTGCCGAACTAATGGGGTTGTCATATCCGCAAATAGTTAAAATGGTTAGGAAATTGGTTAATGATGGTGTTATGTCGCCTAGAAGCACAGGTTTTGGGGTTTCAAAAGTTAAGGGGCAGAGAAAGGTTAAGGTGCTTAAAGGCAGGAATGATAGAAAACTAAGTCAGGAGCGTGAAAATTTGTTGTTGGTTGACTACTATGAGAACAATATGACAATTAAGCAGGTGTGCGAAAAATATGGAATTTACCCAAACAGTTTCACATATATTTCAAGGCGAGCGGTTGCAAGCGGCAAATATCAACCTAAGAGAAAAAATTTTGGCAGGAGGACTGTTTAGAATGAGCGAAAAAGAAGTTTTAGAAATCCTAAAAAAAGAAAGGTTTAAGCACAGCCGAGATTTTAAGCCTGAATTTATGAAAGATTGGTCAGAGGGTAAGGTGGAACAGTTTTATGCAAAGAATGAAGTTGTCCTAAATGCGTTGGACTATGCCATAAAGTGCGTTGGTTCAATTCATAGGTTTAGGCTGGTAAATGAAGATTTGACACAAATATTTAGTGAGATTGAGTGATTAGGGTTGGGCTAAATGACTATTGCTCACAAAAAATATAAAATAATTATGAAAAACTTGTGAAAAACAGTTGACAATACCTAAATGCTATGATATTCTAACGGTAGATTGAAAGAAATTTCAATGCTCTTGGGTATTTGGCATAACACGAATATCTTCGTAACAACTAAATACTTTTAAGGGCAAGAAAAGAGGGTTAATAAAATGTGAGTTATGGCACAAAGTAATTAAGCCTTTTTTATTTTCTTACTAACAGCAGAGCGACACTGCTAACCAAAGGTTCGGAGCGATGATGAGGTAGTGGATATAGTAGTCATTGTTATGGCACAGGCGACTACGGCATTACCTGTGTGGAAGAAGAACGGTAGGGGCAATGGCTGAGAGGTTATTGCGTAAGGGAAAAGAGTAAACTTAAAGTTTATCCTATTTTGTCATTGACAAAGAGAGATGATAGCAGGGCTAGGGATAGATAATACCTGTGGTAAAAACCAATGTTGCTATTGTTTGTAGAAATACAACTATGTATATCCACCCATAAAAACAGGTGAGGGAAACTTCAATAGAAGTATTAATCAGTCTGAAAATGGTAGTAGTTCTTCTTATTTGCTAGGAGAACTATGTCCATTTTTAGGAAAGGTATTCTTAATAAAAGTATTAATATAAACTGTAGGATAATAATGAAAACTATCAAAAGCCAATATAAAAACAAGCCAAAAAAAAGAGTATCAAGTTCGCAAAAACAAAGATATTGTGATTATTTGAAGTCGGCTAAATGGAAATCAATTAGGCAAAAGATAATAAAAAGAGATGACAGCACCTGCACTTCTTGTGGAATAAGAGCAAGCAAAGATTTCCAAATAAACAATTTTGAAATTCATCATATTAATTATAAACATATTTTTAAAGAAGAAGAAAATTTAGAAAGTCTAAGGCTAGTGTGTAAAAATTGTCATCAAAAAATAACAAAAGCTCAGCAACGAGGTAGAAAAAAAGCCAACTTAAAAAAAGGAATTACTGTTTCCATTGATATGTCTGTATTTAGGGAAAATTTTGAAAGCCTTCATACAATAATGGATAAGGCTACTATGTTATTGAGAATGAACAAAAATCATTCTTTTATTAATGAAGAATTTAATAAATGTTTTAGAGTTATTATTGAAAAATTAGAAAAAAAAGACCTAAACTTACAAAAAAACACTTCTATTTGTGAATAACCACTCATAAATACCCTTTAAACGCATTCTAAGGGGTCTATTTGCCACGAAAGGCTTAGACTTGATAAAATACTCGACTGCAACAGTTTAGTGCCTTAGAACGCAAATATGGGGCTTAAACCAAATATGATGGGTTGTGATAATTCATAGCCCTTTTTTCTTGCAGCAAATTCAATATGGCACATACACCTAAAAGCCACAGCAGATTTCAAATAGGGAGTGGGTGCAAATTTCTCTCTTAATGGTTTTCTCTTAACAATCTCTTTCCTTAATCTCTATATATTCTAGCCTAAATTATAACACTAATATTTTTAATACTAAATATACTAAACTAATTTATACTAGCATTATATAAGCTTTATACTATATCTCTATACTATTAATATACTTTGACTTTAATATAAACTATCTTTATTATTATAATATATATAAAATTATAATATATATAATATATAGAGAGTATATATAGGGTAGAAAATATATTTTGTGACGTTCTGACTGTAATTTTGATAAAAGTCATTCACATTTAGGGCAAAAAAAGGACTATGTAAAATTCTTGCAACAGTTTCAAATAGGGTTGTCTATATTTTTTACAACAGTTCTGAATAGACTTCCCAAATAGCCACAACAGATTTAAAGTGGCATGTCTCTAAAAAGGCTGAAACAGTTTCGGATAGACAAGTACCCTGCCAAACAAAATAGCAAAAACTCGCTCAAAAAAACACTCTCAAAAGTGCAAAAAGTCAAGCAAATAAAAAAAACGGCATTAAACTACCGCCTAAAAAACAACCGTTAAGCCTTGCAAAATTGCCATTGTAATCCATTAAAAATTAAACTTGATAAACCACTAGCCAAAAAATAAAGCCTGTTAAAACGGCAAATACAAAGCCAAACAGAAAATAAATATTCAACAAAAATGCAACCATATAGAAGAAAAAGACAATAAAAAAGCAAGCCGTTTAAAGCTTTCTAGTCTATTGTTTTACCTATTATTTTTCACCGCCCAGAAAATCAACCAAAACGGAATGAATAATAATGCTATAATCCACATGTTAAACTCCTTTAAGATTCCGTTATAATTTTTCTAGCAACAAAACCAACTTGTCTTTTGTAAACTTCCCAAATTTTTCCATCGCTAAAATTATCAATGCTTTTATATCCGCATCTTTTATAAAATTTCCGAACATCAGAGTAATAAATTATCAAGTTACCGTATTGTGCTAGGTTATAATCAACCTTGTTTTTAAAGTCTTGCATATATCTTTTAATTTCGTTTAAGCTTTCTTTTTTTGTGTCACACATTTGAAAAAGTTGTTGTTCAATGCCTGTTAATAGTGTATTTAGTTTTTTGTTTTTGCTATATTTTTTCATAATTCCTCCTAAACCTGCCCGCCGTTTTGGTCGGGGCTTATGGTTTTTAAATTTTTTATTGATAGCCATTTGTATATGGTTTTGTTTCGTTTTGCTCTTTGTGTTTCCTGCAATGTTTACAATATGCTGTTTTCTCAACGCTAACTGCATTAAGTATTTTAAATGCTACAATATTGCCACACGCTTCACAAAATCTAAATACTTTGCCCTTGTTCATAATAAATTTCCTTCCTTTTCTATTTTATCAAATCCCTTGCAAATAAGGTTATAGGTGTTTTTGTAATCATCTAAATGTTGGTAATACAAAATTAAACCTTTATATTTTACATTGTCATATAGTGCATTTTTGCCGTTGTCTGCTTCTTCGCAAAATGCAAATAAAAGCTTTCCGTTTTCATAGTTCCAATAACTAAACACATAAACCTTGTCTTTTTTTATAAACCTATGTTCCAATAGTTTTTCAAGCAGTCCTGTTTTTTGTAATGCCTTATCGCTGTGTCTTTTCATTTTATTTCCCCCTTATCACTACAATTAAATAATTTATTGTAAATAGAATTAAAGTTTTTTACATACTGTGGGTCATATTCTAACTCCATTGCTTCACAATATGCTTTGTCTAAACATCCTTGATTTGCTAACGCTAAAAATTCTGCTCTTAACTGTGCTAGTTCTTGTTTGGTTAATTTTAAAATAAACATATCTACTCCTTATCAATAATTGTTTTATTATTGTTTTTTATATAATTAAAAATCAATTCTTTTTTTGTGTAAAATGTTTTTTTATCTTCCATTTTTAAACCTCCTTATATCCATTATTTTTTGCTTCTTCAATAATATGTCTTAATTCATATTGCCTAACTTTAACAAATGTAACATAGTAACGCACCGCATAGCCCGTTTTAATTGTTTTCGCTGCCGTGTCTAGTTCAAGGCGGTTTTTTGTTGATTTGAAATATAAAATCATTTTATTGTACCTCCAAATAAAATAAATTTTGCCAGTTCTTTTTTGTCTTTTGGCAGTCTGCCGTGATGCTTAACGAATAAGCCTGCTAAATAATAATTATACATTTTATAAACTCCTTTAACTTTGCTTGCCTTTTCGATCAAGTCTTATAAGCTGTTAAAATTATTATCTTTTAACATAAATATTATAACATAATATAATCAACAACACAAGTAAAATATAAAGATATTTACAATTATTTTAACTTTATTTTTATAACATTTTAGGCAATAAAAAAAGACCGTGCAGGAATAAAGCACAATCAAAAACGCCTCAATGTATACACTCTATATACTACTATATTACTTATACTATTACTGTACTTGATACTAGTACTATATATATTATTATATATTATAATTATTATATTTATATATTTATTATTACTATTTATTTATAATTACTATACTTTTATAATTACTATCTATTTATACTAGCATTATATTTACTATTAACTATATTTTACTAATACTATTTATTTACTATACTAGTATTTATATATATTATTATATTAGTATATTATTTATTATATTAGTTATTAATATTTATTATAAAGAACTATATTTATTATACTACTATCTATTTATTATATACTATTTTTATTTAATATATATATATATAATATAAAGCACTTAATAACTGCATATTATTATTTTATTAAATATATTTACGCACGCACACGCACACGCACGCACGCGATCAATTTCGTGTGTTTTTTTATTGTTCTGTTCTAGTTGTCTTTTAGTTTTATTTGACACAAGTGTTTTAACGATATTAAACGTTCGTTTAGTATTGTTATTTATTTATGTTGTGTTGTTTGCTTTATTTTGCTAGTGATCTTGTTATTTGTTTTGTTTTTATGTTTGTTGTGGTGGTGGCGGTGGGGTATCCCTTACCCTATTTTTATGTATAGTGTATTTTTCTGGGTTACCCCCTCAAGCAAAATTTTCAAAATAATTAAGATAAAAAGAGAAAAGCGATAAATAAAAAGCGAAGTAAAGATTGGGTGTGAGTTAGGGTGAAGAAAAATAGTAGGGAAATGTGAAAATAATTCATAAAAGTGCTTGATTTGGAATGGGAAGTGTGGTATGGTAGAATTAAGAAAGGAAAAAGTGGAGGTTTGAATGATAGTTGATAATCAAGAGGTAGAGGTTAGAGTAAGTACAGTTATTCCAGATTTAAAGGATGGGATAGATTTTATTAGGGAGCAGAGAAAAGAGTGTGCGATTAAGGCTCGCAGGTATGGTGCAAAGAAAAAACTACAATTGCAAGTGTTCTTTTTATGCGATATTGTTGATGTGTTGTGTCAAGTGCTGAAGACTAAAGGAATAATTGAGGAAAGTGATATCACGGAAGTAGAAAGTCTTATTGACAAGATAGACGAGTTAGAAATAGCAAAGAAACTATTCACATATTAAGGAGATTTAATAAATGGAAGCTGGAGTATAAAATGATGGAAAAAGATAATACACCAAAAAGCATAGAGATACTCGGCGAAAAATATAAAATAAAATATGGCGATAGAAAAACGGATGCGAAGCTTATTGGAGCAAATGCCTATGTCGAGCTATATTCGAAAGAAATTGTGTTAGATAGGTTGGATGAAGAACCAAATACTATTAAAAATATGGATTGGTATAGACGAAAAGTAATTAGACATGAGATAATCCATGCATTTTTACATGAGAGCGGAATGAGAGAGTGGGCAGAAAACGAAGTATTAGTAGACTTTATCGCATTACAGTATCCTAAACTTTTTGAAATATTCAGTAAGTTAGAAATAGAAAAATAAAATGGAGAAAAAAAGAATGGAAGATAAATTAAAATATATAGCAAGTCGATTAACCGAAAATGCAACCTATCGAGAGATACCGGCTGAATTAGTTGAGTATGCAAAAGAACATGGAATTGTAATAGTATATGGTGCTAGTGATGATTTAATGGAATTTGATGGTGCTATATATGAAGAGATAGATGCATATGAGGGAACAACGGCATATTTAGACGAGAATGGCTTAATAGAAAATGAGTGCGAAGAAGACTGTCCTTATTTTAAGGAAAAGTTAAAAAATGCTAAACATAAAATTAAGGCTGTTTGGTGTGGTAAAGATAGGAACTGGACTTGGACTTATGACACAGATATTCTGCACGAAACTTTTGAAATATTGGATAATGATGGGGAAAAGTATTGTTTAGGAATTGTGTTTTATAAAGAGAGCCTAAAAGGATAAAGAAATGGATATAGAACAATTAGTCACATTGGGAGATTTAGTTTGTGTTGCTGGAGTTATTTTTAATGTTTATACAAAATGGTCTGAATATCGTAAAGCTGAACTTCCATATATAATTCACTTTACTAGAGGATTTAGAGAAGAATCTTATTTAAGAGGTTTAAACATTTCATCGTACTATAAATTACAAGAAAATGGGGATTATAAAAAGTTTGATTTAGAAAGTTAGTAAAACTTAGAACTCTGAAAAATGGAAATAAGAAAAATCGGAGTTAGAAAAATAAGTGCAAGAGTTAGACGAAAGAAATTTAGCTATTTCAATTAGGGAAGTGGAGCAAGAGTATGCGAATTTCAAGCGAAAAGGTAAAGCAAGTTATAAATCGCAATACGAGATAATGAATTTGCTGTATGAGTTGTATTGGTCGCAGATACACGAGTATTTAGTGCCATTAAACACCATTGAGGGCGAGAAAGAGATAAGGCGACACATAAAGGTTGCGATGAAGTTGTTGGGCGATTGCAAGTTTAGGGTGGAGTTTATTGAGAAGTTGCCAAACAAAGATATGGAGTTGTTGGGTAAATATTTAGTGCTATATGAAAACCTATATGCCTTAGTTTCATTTAGGTCGCTTGAGCATTTTACTTTGTTTATGGAGTGGGATGTTTCAGACGATAAGAAAGTTTGGAAATATTCAATGGAAGTGCTTAGGGGGATATTTTATTATTCAAATTTAGCGGTGCTAGATTATGAGAGAAAAATAAAGTTGGTAATGAAACAACTGGCAACTGGTGTGGGCAAAACTTATAGCGACAAATTCATTCAGGCATTTATTTTGGGGATTGATATAAATAACGAGATAATAAGTGTTGTGGGAAATCCGAGTTTGATAAATAGGGGAACGGAAACCCTTGTGCAACTAATGACAAACAAGCGATATGCAAAAGTATTTCCATATTTTAGGCAGTTTCACGGTGGCGGAGTTCTTGAGTCTGTTGCCAATAAGATGTTTAAGACCATTAAGGTTAAGGACGGCGAGTTAGCCATTACAGGTTCGTTAAAGCCAGTAAACTTCTCAATGTTTGGTAAAGATACGCCATTTGATGGTGTAAGGGCAAGATTCTTATTCTTGGATGATATTTGTAGATCAAAAGATGCTGGAAACATAAAAATGCATGATAAAGACTTAGAGAGATTTGACCAAAGCTGGTTTAAGCGAAATTACAACGAACACGATTTTGTAATATTTATTGGTGGCACTGCCTACTCAATCTATGATATTATGTCAACCTTAAAGCGAAGATATAGCAACAATGTATTTGTGAAAAGCCCGGTTGATAGGCATACACATTTAAGCGAAGATGGAAAGGCTGTTTTTGTAAGAGTTCCAAAACTTGACTATAAAACCGATGAAAGTTTATTTCCACGAAAGTACTCAACAGAAGAAGCACGAAAAGCAAGGGCAAGAGATTTAAAGACTTTTATGGCTATGGATCAGCAAACACCACTACCGCCTGAAAGTACACCATTCTATTGGGATAACCTAACAAGATATGCACAAATACCCGAAGAGCGACCAACATATTCGTATGCGGTGCTAGACCCTGCAAGAAAAGGTGCAAACTTTAATGCGATGGGAATACATATACCGATAAAAGACAAAGACGGCAACGAAAAGCATTATTTAGTGGATTGCGTGTATGAGCAACGACCAATAGATGAGATGTATGACCACATTGTAGATAAGATAATCAAGCATAGGGTAATCAAACTTGTGATTGAGAAGAATATTGATATGTCGCTTAAAAAAGTGTTGACTGAGAAATTAAGGGATAGGAATGTGTTTTTTTGTGAGATTATAGAGATATATACCTCAATAAACAAAGAAAGCAAAATCAGGAGTGCAGAAAGTTCAATTAGACACTATATTGTGTTTCCAGAGCAAGAGATTTATGCTCGTTCAAGCCAAATGGGTAGGTATATGGAGGATATTGTAAGTTTTCAATATGACAAAATGAGTTCACGCACGCAGTTTGATGATAGCATTGACTGTGAGGCAATGTATAAAGACCAATTTATAGCTGATGGAGTAAAGAGAGATTATAAGTCAAGGGCAATAAGGCGGTGGTAGTTTTATTTTTTTAGGCTGAATTGTGAGTAAAAATCATAAATAATATAAAAAAAATATGAAAAAGTTGTAAAAAATAGTTGATTTAGATTAAAATATGTGATAGAAAGTAATTAGATAGGGAGAAATATGCAAGAAATATTATGTCCTGTTTGCCGTGAAAGGCTATTCCTATGCGATAAAGAAGTGAGTTTTGATATGCGAGTAGCAACTTGCCAAATCAAATGCCCTAAATGTCGCAGAAGAATTAAATATTCAGTTTTGGAGAACCCTGCCTAAGTGGGATATGTGGAAGTGGTTGTTGAGTTTATTCCATTTTTCGCAACAACAAGGAGTTAGAAACTTCACACTTCCTGCCAACAGTGGTGTTTACTGATTTCTCCACTATAAACATAGAAACAAAAGCGATATAGGGGTAGTCTATAAACGACACAATTTACCCCTTTATGGAGTGTATAGAAAACAACTGGTGCAATTCCAGTTCACTTCACAAATAATTTAATACCCACTAATGCGTATGCTTAGTTTGAATTTAGGTGCAAAGTGCCAATATGGTGTTTTTGTGCCTTTTTTGTATTTTAAGGCGAAAAAAAAGTAATAAAGGAGTTGAGGCGAATGTCTGGAAGATTAAAGGAGTTTGGCTGTGCAGGAATGCCTAAAATAGAAATACCCAAAAAACTTGAAGATATAAACGAAGAAGTTATCAAACAGTATTTGCCACAAGTTCTAGGCAAGTTTGAGAAACGAAAAAAGAAAGCCGAGTTCTTGCAAAATCAATTTGAGGGATTTCAGGAGATTTTAGAGAAAGAGCGAAAGTATGAGAAAGGCGACAAATATAACAACCGAAGCGTAGAAAACCACACAATCTTTCAGGTCAACTTCAAAAAAGGAAATCTATCTGCATTGGAGTTTTCATATAGGAATGCCCAAGACAAAGATGACCTTTCAATCCTAAAAAACTTTCAAACCGATGTGGGCTATAAAGATGTTGAAATGGATAAAATTGAGGACATTGCAGTTCTTGGTATGGCGGTTACATTTACACAGCCGAGCAAAAACATAAATAATCCTGATTACAACATTGATTATGACAGCCCATTCACTTATGAGAAAGTTAGCCCACTTCAAAACTTTGTTGTGTATTCTTCAAAAATTGGTGTCGGAAAAGATAAGCGATTATTTGCGGTAAATATTTCAGAAGAAGAAGTTTGGAAAAACGGACTTAAAGAAGTCGAGTTAGTCTATACGGTTTATACCAACCGCTATCAATTAAGGTTTAATTCGGCATTTATGTCTTATCCATTTAGTGAGCAATACCCAACCAAGTTGCCATATCCGACAAACTATTCGGAAATTCCAATGGAAGAGCATTCGTGGAATCAGCTAAGGCGAGGAGTTATTGAAAACTGCTTATCGGAATTTGAAGTCATAAACCTAATTGTGTCAAACTCTGCCGACAACATTGTGGATAACGCAAACAACATTATTGTGATAAACGATGCCGACTTGGAAGATGACGACCTAAAAGCAATGTTTGATGCTGGTGCAATTTTGCTTAAAACAGTGCCTAATGCAGGCGGTGGAAAGGCAGATGCCAAAACCCTATATATGCAGTTTGACCACGACAAAATAAACACTTTTTATGAGAAACGAGTTGCAAATGCTTATGCCATAAATGGTGTGCCACTTCCAATTAGCAATAGTTCGAGTGGTGGAGATACTGGCGAGGCAAGGTCGCTTGGTGGTGGTTGGCAAGGTTCATACATAATCACAAAACAAGAAATTCCTAAGTTGGTGGACGGAAACAGGCTGGTGCTTAAACAATTCTTTAAGTGTGCCAAACTTGTGCCAAATAGCAAACTAAACGAGATACACCCGAACGACATCAAGATTGAGTATGTGATAAATCAAACCGACAACATTCAAGTTAAGACACAATCGCTAGTATATATGATGAATTCGAGAGTACCAATAAAACACATTGTTCCAGCAGTTCAAATTTGGAGTGATGAAGCAAGTGTAATTAAGGATTGGCAAGAAAACGAAGAGAAGTATCAAGCATCTCTCAAAGCAGGCAATATAAATGCAAATCAAGGTATTGCCTTAAACACAGGTGAAAATGGCGAAAACCTAAATGGTTAATAGCTTTTCAAATATATTTCACAAAAACAAAATATGTCTAACTTGCGGACATCTAAATGCAAGAGCCACACGCAGAGCCGACTGCGGAATTATAAATTAAGGCTAGTGGTAAAGGAGAAAAAGGAATGGACGAAAACATTCAAAAATTGTTAGGTGCAGACTTTAAAGAGGGAATGACACCTGACGAAATACTAAGTGCTTTAGGCACTAAAAAACTGGCGGATTTGTCAAGTGGGCAATATGTCGACAAAGGTAAATTGCTAGAAAAGGACAACGCATTTAAAACCTTACAAGACCAATTAAAAGTTTTGGAAGAAGAAAAAAATGCAAGATTAACAGAAGATGAAAAAAAGGTTAAAGAAGAAGAACAAAGACTAAAAGAAATGGCTGACCTAAAAAAAGAAGTTAGCAAAGTAAAAACTGAAAAAGTTTTAGTTGGCATTGGACTTGAAGAAACCGATTATACAGACCTGTTAAACGCAATCGTGGAAGCAAATCCACAAAAGGCAAGTGAAATCGCTGAAAGTCTTTCAAAGGTAATAAAAATTGTTAAAGACAAAACCGAGAAAGACTTAAACAAAAAATTACTTGCAGAAATGGGAAACCCTGATGGAAGTACCAAAAGTGGAACAAATGGAAAAAGTGATTTCCAAAAATTCCAAGAAAGCAATCCTTTATCAATTTTAAAGGATGAAGTAAAACTATAAAAAATTAATAAAATAAGGAGAATTTATTAAATGGCAGAAGTTATTTTAAACAGACCTAACTTTTTAGGTAGTGCAAAAAACTTAATTTTAAAAACAATTTCTATTCCTGTAGATTTTGCAACTTATGTAACCGAAAATGGCAGAAAAATTGTAAAAGCAGGAACATATATTTCAACACCATTAAAAGGTATTTTATTTGAAGATGCCGATATAACAGATGGTGCAGTAATTAAACCTTTAATGTTTGCAGGTTATTACATTGATGCAAACTTACCTACTTCAATATCTAGTGTTGCAAGTACATTAGCAGGACAAGGATTATTTGCTTTTGTAGAAGGGGCAACTACTAGACCAAATTTTGGTATGGCAACGCCTATGGCAATTAATTACATTAATTCTACATATTTATATCCATTTTCTGGCACAAATTATGAAATTAAGGCAGATGGTTATGAATTTTCATTAATTCCAAGTGTTATTAGTGGTGTTGACTACCAAATTAATGTATCTGGTGAAATTCCATTGATTGAAGCAGAAACAAAAACCGGATTAGGATTTGATGAAGCAGTAACTAATATATTTGTTGCTTTAATTGAAATTCAAGCCAATTCATTTGATATTACTAAATTGAAATATTGTAGACACGGTGGCACATTAGCAAGTGTAACTACTGATGATATTTTAGTAAAAAATGGCAAAACATATTTGATTAATTGCTTTGGTGTTTATGATACAGATAGTGCAGGCACAATAGGAAACAAAGTTGCCTCTGCAGCAAATATGAACTTAATTGATATTCAATATAATGGTGTAACCAAAGTGTATAAATATACTTACACATTTGGCACTTTAGAGAAATAAGGAGGAAAAATAGAACATGGCAGATTTTATTAATACAATTAAAGGTGTTGACTATTTAGGGGTTGGTAGAGATTTTGATTATGCAAAAGCAACTCAAAACTTTATGGGCTTAAAATTATTCCCTATGATAAAAACTAGAAATTTTAAAGTTGTAGTTCAACAATTAATGGATGGTGCAGATTTACCAGTTATTGCATTAGTTCACGCATTAGACAGCGAAGCAAAAATTGGTGATAGACCAAACTATGAAGAATTTAAGGCAGAAAAATTTTACATTAAAGAAAAATTAAATCAAGGTGAAGCATTACGAAAGAAATTACAAGATAGTGGACTTGATGCAAGTGAAAAATCAATGCTTGAAGCAATTTACAACGATATTAGAAATTTAATTTCAAGAGTATTGGCAAGATTAGAAGCAATGGCTTGCGAAATTATCGCAACAGGTAAAGCAACTATTGATGAAAACAATGTTAAAATAACAGTTGATTTTAATGTACCGGCAAAAAACAAAATGGTATTAAGTGGTTGGGCAAATGCTTCACATAGTATTTTGGCTGACCTTATTGCAGTTAAAAAACTATCTAAAAACAAAATAGTTAGAGCAATTACAAGCGATAAAATTTTAGGATATATGTTGGCAAATACTGAAATTATCAATATTGCAACTAAACAAGGTACATATCCAACTGCTGATTGGTTAAAAACATACCTAATGGCATTATTAAAAATTGAAATCATTACTAATGATGAAGAATACAAATTGAGTGCTTTAAGTGATGTTACTTTCCGTTTCTTTGATGAAGATACAATTTCATTTGTAACAACTATTGGTGAATTAGGCAAAACAGTTATGACAAGTACACCAGCAGAAGATTACAACTTGGTAGAATATTCAAATGCAAATGTTACTATCCATACCGAAGAAACAAGAGAACCAGTGGGTGTTTGGACTATAGCAGGTGCAGTAGGTTTACCAGTATTATCAAACGCAAAAGGTTTATTTATTGTAAAGGTTGGTGCTTAATTAGATGAGTGAAAAGGTTTTTGAATTGGTCGGGAAACCAAAAGTTTCAATAGTGTGGAAAGGGTTAGTTTTTGAACCTAACAAAAATATGAGAATTTTAGTAAATGAAAAAGAATTAAATTTCTATTCACAATTTGTAGAAATTCAAAGTGTAAAGGAACACAAAGACATTAAAGAAGAAATTGCAAAAGAAAGTGTTGCCATAGATAAACAAGAACAACCTATGCCACAAACAGAAAATATAGTTCAAAAACCTAAACCTACTCAAACATCGAAACCAAAGACTAGCACAACTACTAAGCCTAAAAGTAGGCAATCACAAAGCAAAACAGTTAAAAGGGGGTAATAACTTTGGAAGAAAAGATAAGGCAAATGAAATTAAGTTTTAGGGCGAAATACAACTATTTGTCGGAAGATGAAGTAGAGGAATTGTATGAAAAAGCCTTAATGATTTATTTGGAATTGCAATACCCCCTACATAAAACTGTACACACAATACCGGAGAGAAACCTTAGGGGAATAACTTGGATAAAAATGTGTATGCAAGAGATATTGGAGCGAAGTGGTGTGTCAAGTGCTGTTGCGTATTCTGAAAACGGACTAAGTATTAGATATGACAGTTCGGTTGTCAGTTCTACCTTAATGCAGTTGTTGACCCCTTATGGCAAAATCGTAAGGAGAAAATAGTTATGCTAAATGTTAGGGAGTGGCAAAAAAGGTGTTGGTTAGCCAAAAGAATAAGTGAGCCGAATGCCGAGATTGAAGAGTTTGCAAAACCTGAATTATTGAAAATAAATTACCAGCCTATGAGTGGCTATACTGATAACTTGACTTATGGCGAAAATGTTAAGCAATACCAAAAAGCATTGGTTAATGTGCGTGAGTTTAAGGGTGTATTTGCGGAGGGCGACAGAGTTTATATTGATGATTTAGAGTGGTGTGACCTAGAAGAAGAATATCACGGCGAGTTGGCTAATTATGTGGTTGATAGCGTGAGAGTTCAGCACTTAATGATTACAATAATATTCAAAAAGATTATTAAGGAGGGTATCCAAATAAATGGCTACTAGAAAAGTAAAAGTCCAAAAAGGTGGACAAGTAAAAGAGATTGAAAATTTCCTATTGCCTAATTATTTAGTTAATGGTTGGGTTGAGTTTAAGGAAAGAGTTGTTGCAGTGGAAAAACCACAAGGCGACACTAAAACAAAAGAGTAATTGGACAATGTCAACAATAAGTTTTGAGTTTAATAAAAAGAGCGTAAATGTACTCACAAAAAACCTAGAAAAAATCCAAAAGGAACTTACAGGCAAAGTCAATAGGCGGTTCTTAGAGTTATCACTTTTGTGGCTTAAAGAAAAGTCTATTGCAAACCTAAACAATTCATTCCCTGAAAGAGAGAAGTCTAGTGATTTGTCTGAAATAGTTGCAAGTTTTAATACCGAAATAATTGGTACAAATGCAAGACTAAGCAATACACACAAGAAAGCGACTTATATTGAGTTTGGTGTTGGTATTGTTGGTCAAGGCACACACGCACAATCGGAGAATGCAAAGGTTGGTGGCGGTGCTTATAAGTACAATGTTCCAAGTAAAGCAAAAGAATATGCTTATGACAAAACAAATCGGCAAGATAGTTGGTTTTATAGAGGATTAACGCAAGGTAACCGAGCCAGTGCCTATATGTATAACGCATTTATGGATTACTATCACGGTGGCGAATATAGAAAAATTTATGAGCAAGCATTTAGCGAAGTTGTTGGCAAATTAGCAAAGAAAAAATAAAGGAGTGGGTAGATTATGCAGTTAGAGTTTTATGACAAGTTATTCAATGCTGTTGAAGAGTTTTTAGGCAACTACAATTCAAAAATAGCAATAAAGCATTTTGCTCCTGCAGATCCTACATATCCGTTAGTTGTGTTAAAGGAAATTAGAAATACTCCTACCTATGCTACGAGAGTTGGCAAGCAAGTTGTTAGTTCTTTAGGCTATCAATTTGACATATTTGCAACAACCGTGGGAAATAAAACACAACAACAAAGGGCAAGAGAAATTGCCGAACGAATTGATTATTTTATGTGGATGCTGAACGACATTAAGAAAACAAGTTATAACGAGTTTGAGAATGCTGACGGCAACGGAAAATTGTATAGAGTGACAATGGTTTACTCTCAACAATACTACGAAAATAAGAAATTCAAATATTAAAAAATAAGGAGAAAATAATGGCAGATTTTATTCAAAGATTTGACGACAATAAAGCACTTAGTGGAGTTGGTTCTGCACTTATGTTTAAGACAGCAAGTGAAACCAAATATCATTTATTTGTGGCATTGGAAACTACACCATTCGTTGTAGGCGAAACTGCATCACACGACTTTAACCTAACCACAAGTCCGTTTATTGGCAAAGTAAAAGGTAAAACAACTCTTGATAACAAAGATGTTGAATACCTATGGCACAGGGATAACCTAATTCGCCTAGAAAAGTTTAAGGGACAAACTTTGGACTTTATGGCAGTTGGTAAAGACTTTACTGCACAACAATTTAGGGCTAGTTATGAACATAGACCAAATGACCAAGCAGATGATGTTGCAAAAGGAACATTAACATTAATTCCGATAAGTGTACAGGAACCTATTGTAGATTGTAGAGATTTACTAATGGGAACCGTTGTAATTACAAATGCAATTCAGGATGAAGTAATTTTAGCAAGTGCTACCGGCACATTTTCACAAGTTGTGGAAGTTAATGTGGCAGGTGCAAGTGTTACCCCTACTAGCAATAACACAGCAGTAACCGCTGCATATGCAGGGGGTAAAGTAACATTGACCGGTGCAAATGAAAGCACAACCGATGTGGCTTATGCAATTGTAACTATTAAGGCAACAGCAAGTGGTTATGCCGATAGTGAAACAACTATTGCAGTTGAAGTTCCTAAAGCTAATGCTGGGGCTTAAAAAAAAAGTAAATAATATAACGAAAAAAGGATGAAATAAAAATGAGCGAAAACCTAAAACTTATACCTGAATTTGAGGTCGGTGGAAAGAAATATGCGTTTAAGACCACTAGGCATTTAAGGGTTAAATATGAAGAAGAAATAAACAAACTTCAAGGCGAAAACAAGATTAGTGAAGAACAGGCAATGAAAGTTGCTAGGTATCAAAACATAGTGTATGAATTGCAAGAACTTGCTGAAAGGTTTAATAATGCTAAAGCCGATTATTTTGACAATGTTATAGACAAAGAAAAGAAAGAAATTTATTTGGCTTTTAAGGAACTATACGAAGAAAAACTGAAAGATTTGGAAAATGCAAAGCCTGAAATTCAAGCAATGAATGACACAATGGCAACAACTATTGATGTTTATGAAAAATTAATGATTGAGGCTATTGTGGAACAACACAGTAAGTCTTATGAAGAGGCAAGAGCTATCTGGAAAGAGTTTGTTATGGATAACGGAAAGGCAACCGCAAGGGACTACCTAATTGCAATATTTGACGAACTATTTAACTCAGACGAGGTAAAAGACAAAGGTTTTTTAGCACAAAGACAGGCGAAATTGCAGAAACAAGCGGAGATGAGAAAACAAGCATTCAGCAAGAAGTAATTAAACCTGTAAACCTTAGAAATTATTTTGAAACAGAACTTTTACCCTATGCAATCCAATACGGAATGACACTACACCAATTTTGGCACGAGGATGAGAAATTGCTTATTGCATACTCAAAAGCCTATAACCGAAATGTGTACATAAATGCTCATATTCAAGGTGCTTATGTGTTTGAGGCGGTTAGTATTGCACTTAGCAATGCGTTTGCAGATAAAAAGTCTAAAATGCAAAGTTATCCACAAAAAATATTTGACCCTTATGCAGAAGAAAATAAGAAAATGAGCAAAGAAACCATAGAAGAAAAGCATAGAGAAAAAACAGCCTTTTGGGCAAATTTAGGCAACTAAAAAAGATATAAAGGAGTGACTATGGCAGTTGAATACAACGTTGGCGGATTAGCAATAGACCTAAAATTAAATGGCTATGATACTGCTATGTCGCAAATAAACGAACTTAAAAAGTCGCTTAAAAGCGGCGGTGGTTCAAGTGGTGGCAAGGGTAGTAGTGGTATAAGTAAGTCCATAACTCAAATGTTTAATATCGGTAAATTTCACTATTTTGTTAATATGTCAAAGCAGTATACTCGCATACTTGCAAATATGTTTCAATCTGCCGTTGACTATAACGAAACCCTTAACTTGTGGCAAGTGGCAATGCGTGGAAACATAACACTTGCAGAAGAGTTTATTTCCAAAATGAGTAGGTCGTATGGTCTGGCAGAAGAAACACTTATGCGATACCAGGCAACTTTTAAAAATATGCTAGCCTCTCTTGGCGACTTGGAAGATGGAATTTCGACTAAGCTATCAGAGGTTATTTTGGCACGTGCTATTGACTTTGCTTCACTTTATAATATCACTAACGAAAGAGCAATGACAATGTTTCAGGCTGTTTTAAGTGGGCAAGTTCGACCTATTCGGTCTGTGTCTGGATACGATATAACGGAAAATACAATTTTTGATATGTACCGAAAAGCAGGTGGCGACAAGACTGTTAGACAACTAAGCCAAATTGAAAAGAGATTACTGCGTATTTATGCGATATTCAATCAAATGGATACTTCTGGTGCAACTGGCGACTGGGCTAAACAAATTGAAGAGCCGGCTAACCAACTAAGAATTTTAGGTGAACAATTTAAGGAACTTGGGCAGTGGATTGGGCAGTTATTCCTAAATGTATTCGCACCAATGTTGCCTAAATTAAATGCTTTTGTGATGACCATAAAAGAAATCACTAAGGCACTGGCACAAATGGCAGGTTACACAAAACCAAATCACTTAGAGGGCTATACAGAAGCAATAAACGAAACAGATGAAGCAGTTGAAAAGCTAACTGGCAAACTATTCTCATTTGATAAATTTGATGTTGCTGGGGGTGGTTCTAGTTCTAATATTTTTGGAATTGACCCTACCGTTCAAGGTTTGCTGGATAGCATGAATACCTCAATAAAAGACATTACAATGCAAGCAACTAAGCTGTCTGAACAGTGGCTAACAAATTTAGGGTTTGTAAAAAAAATGAAAACAGAGATTAATGAACTTGGGGAAGAAGTGCAGATTTGGACTGGCGAATGGGAAATGTCTGAGTCTTTAACAAAGAACTTGAAACCAATAATTAGGATTTTTAATGCAATATCTACTGTATTTCAATTCTTACGAAAAGCAATTAGTTGGCTTGATAATAAATTGCAATTTATGGGTGGACTTTTAAATGCTTTGTGGATTTCCGCACAAATTGGACTTCATTCAATGACAGGTGGATTATCAACATTAATTTTGTATTGGGATGAAATAGTTTATGGGCTTAACACAGCAATTAATTGGATAAAAACAACTTTTTGGAATGTGGTTAACTGGATAAACAATAGCGTAATAATTCCAATAGGCAACTTCTTCTCAAACCTATGGAAAGGTATAGCGAATGGGTTTGCCTCAATGATTAATTGGATTTCAAATGGGTTTATTGCACTTGTTAATATTGCAATAGATGTCATAAATGAAATCTTAAAGCCAGTTGATATGATTGCGGGATTGTTTGGTGGAAAAGTTCAAATTGGACACTGGAATGCACAAGTTAACTGGCAACCATACCCTACTTATGCTGATGGTGGTTTTCCTAAGCAAGGGCAGATGTTTATTGCAAGAGATGTACGGTACCGTCATCATGATATGTTACCTTAT
>ENA-UOOK01001687-UOOK01001687.1-fermentation-metagenome-genome-assembly--contig:-NODE-1687-length-28576-cov-4.100733_pt1 | contig 28576 bp, 20 predicted proteins | sample MGYA00245777_ERZ724023 | MGnify/ENA primary metagenome ERZ724023 (study PRJEB28704, sample SAMN03018312) | fermentation metagenome | biome: anthropogenic terrestrial biome; feature: soil; material... | reverse complement strand
CCCTACACGACGCTCTTCCGATCTGCGGAGTTGCCGAATAAAATCCAGGACGGATTTTCTTGAGGGCGTACGAAACATCACTCATGGTGCTAAAATCATTGAACCGTTCATTCGTGAACTTAAAAAACCTTATGGACTTGGTGCTGAATATCCGGCTCTTTGATTTTTACAGCAAAACCATATATAGTAAAATTTGAACATGAGCTTTTTACATCATACCATAAACCGGCATCGGGATACTATGCCTAATATTTTAAAGTTTCTTTATCGTAATAAAATCGAAACACACTGTTAATATAAAAAGCCTGTCTAACCTTGTTTTTTTATGGTAAGCTTAGGTAAAAGCCTGAATAAACAAGGTTCATAAGGCAGTGCGAAAGATTTTTTCAGGCGGCTGTCCTATGTAAACATAAGATACGGCGGGGTCTTTCTTTTCCAGGAGGTTTTTACATGAGAGAAAATTTTAAAAGCAGAACAAAAAGATTTTTATCAGCATTTCTAGCGTTATCCCTGATTTTTACCATATTTATTGGAGACAGTGCTTGGGCTTATATCACAGATTTTGCCTCAACACATATCTTCTTTAATGAAGAACGGGAGATAGGCAAAGGTGTTGTCCTCAATAACTGGCAGGGAAGGAACCCTGACGGCACACCCAAGCTCGGACATACCATTACTTTCAACCCCAAAACATCTGATGCCATGGTCATGACTGCGTTTGGGAACAGCATTAACAGCCGGAAAACCTTAAGCAGTACCTCCTATCTTGTAGAACAGCAGGGGGTCACGGTTCTGGGCGGCATTAACGGCGACTTCTATCATTTAGCCAATGGCGTTCCTATCGGAATTGTTATCCATGAAGGAAAATTAATCAGCAACAGTGCCACAGACTGGAATGCAATAGGCTTCAAGGCCGACGGCTCAGTGGTGATCGGAAAGCCTAAAATTACTATGAAGGCCATTATCGATGGGACAGAATATCCCTTCGGCAACTTTAATAAAGCACAGGGGGAATGGGGCCCTTATCTTTACAGTCAGGAATTTGGCGCCAATACAGGCTCCACCGTACCAAGCATAGAAGTTATATTAAATATCGATGAAGGAGAGCCTGCTGTGGGCGATACCTTGGTAGCTACAGTAGCGGAGATCAGAACCAATACAAAAGCTACTCCCATCGGTGAAAATCAGCTGGTTTTATCTGCCCAGCTCAACAAAACCGGACACTGGGCGCTGGCCCAGTTTAAAGAGGGGGATATAGTCGCTTTTCAGTTTACCGATGCCACGGGGCAGTGGAATAATGTTGTGCAGGCCATTGGCGGAGATAAGCTCTTAATTGACAATGGCTCTGTAGTAAGCGGTCTTCCCACAAAAAATTACAACCCTTCTACAGCGATTGGCGTAAAGGCCAACGGCGAGGTCGTTTTATATGAGTGCGACGGAAGAACTGGCGCCAGTCAAGGCGTTTCAAGCTATGAGCTGGCTCAATTTCTATATAATTTAGGATGCACAAAGGCCATCCAATTGGATGGAGGAGGCTCCTCGGCAATCCTTGCGCGTATGCCGGGCTATAGAAGCCCGGGACTGATCAGCAGACCTTCGGACGGCGCGGAAAGAGCTAATTCCAATGCCATCCTCCTGGTCTCCAAGCGAAGTGTGGAGATTAGGGACGGAGCGGCTCAGCCCGGTACGATTGCTGAGAAAGTGCATATCTATCCCGGAAAAATCTATGCCCTGCAAAATGCAACGATTGAATATAAGGCTCTTGCAACCGATGAGTACTTCTTCCCGACAGCCCTGCCGGAAGACATGGTCTGGGGCAGTGATGCCGGAACCATGGATCAAAGCGGAAAGCTGACTATCGATAAAGGACCCGGCAAATACCAGGTGCTTGCGGGCGGCGGCAAGGCACTGGGCGCGGCGGCTGAGATAACCGTATTGAGCAGTGTCGCTTCCCTGAAGCCATCTAAAACTAAAGTGACGGTTTCACCCGGCGGCAGCGTGGACTTAAGCTGCACCGCGTACTACCAGGATGTGAGTGCCTATGCTAACGACAGCTCCTTTAAATGGTCTGTTGAAGGCAATATCGGTTCAATCACCCAGGAGGGTGTTTTCACAGCGGCTCAGACCCCCGGAACCGGACGCATTGCCGTTTCCTATGGCAGTGTCAAAGCCTATATCGATGTGACATTTAGCGACGCGCCTGATTCGGTGGAGGATTTTGAAAACGGGACCCTCTGGGGCTCATCAATCATAAGGGCTAAATCCGGAACAGCCTCTATAGTCCAGGATGCCGCCATGGCTAAATCCGGAACCAAACTCTTGAAAGTGGACTATGACTTTACCCTGGCAGACGGTGTGGAGAAGGGTGTCGCGGGTGCTTATGCCCATAGACTGGATCCCGCTACAAAACAGCCTGCCGGTATTGCGCTGGAAAAGGATCCCACCGCCATAGGCATGTGGGTTTACGGAGACAACAGCAAGACCTGGATCCGTGCAAAGGTGAAAGACGGAAAAGGCCAGAGCTTTGATATAGACTTTACCAAGGATTATCGTACAGATACAATGACCGGCGGTGTGGACTGGGCCGGGTGGAAATATGTTGAAGCTGCCATACCTGAAGGCCGAGAAGGACCCTTTATTCTTGAAACGCCCATTCGTATTATGTGTACAAGAGAAGAGATGAGGGGCAAGGGAACTCTTTACTTCGATAAAATAACGGCAGTTTACGGCGCCGGCTCCAAGGATATGACAGCGCCTTCTGCAAAAATTATATCCCCGGCAAATTCGGCGGTCTTCAATGCTGCAAAGGTGCCTGTAAACATTGAACTGACCGATAATTCGGGCGGTTCGGGCATCAATGTTTCAAGCGTTAAGGTACTGCTGGACGGGGCCGAGGTTTCGGGCTTGAGCGTGAGTGGCAGCGGAAGCGCCGCCGTCAAGGGAGAATTGGGCGCAGCTATTCTGTCGGACGGCATGCATAAGCTTGTGGTGAATTACTCGGATGCAGCCGGGAATACCGGATCAAGCGCCGCAACCTTTACAGTGGAAACCGGTGCGCCGCAGATCGTCGTCTCGACCAGTCCTTCCTATTATGCGGGGGGCGGTGCTTTTACCACGGATATCAGTGTAAAGAATCCTAAAAACCTTAAAAAGTTTTATTTGGTGTTTAGCTATAACCCCAGCCAGGTAGAGTTTGTGGATGGGGATGCCCAAACCCCGGGCAAGCAGGCTGCTTTTGAATCCTGGGTAAAAAAGGGTAAGCTCATGAATAATGGGGTTAATGAAGCAAATGGGAAAATTATTCTCTCGGTGGATAATCTGACCGGCCTGTCTTCAGGCACCCTTTCGAAGATAGGGACCTTGACGTTTAAGGCCAAGAGTGACCTTAGGACCGCTACCAATGTAAACTTTGACTTTGGCGCCATGCTGGTGGCCAATAAAAGCGCCAGCCTTCGGTTTACCCTTCCTTCGATGGCTGTGAATATGGAATATGGGCTGGCCTTGAGCGTGACAGGCACTGCCAAGAACGAGCCAACCACCTTCTCCGTCACCGATAAGAATGGAAATCCAGTTGCCGGTGCGAGCCTGACTATTGATGAAGTCCAAAAAACAGTCTGGACAACAGATTCAGCCGGCAAGGCATACAGTACGGATATTACACACCTCCCGGTAGGCGCTTCCTTTACGGTAACAGCCAATAAGAATGGAATTATCAGTAATACCATTACCTTTACAGTGACAGAAAAGAATACGGAACTGACGCCCCAAAAGGTGTCCCTGTCTCTTACCCCTGACCCGGGTAGCATATCTGTTAATTATGTGACGCCTACGGACCAGGTGGCGACCTTCATTCAATATGCTGAAAAAAGCTCCTTTACAGGAGCTTTTTCTTTAGCGCAGCAAGCGAAGAGCTCAGACAGCCCGGTTTCGCTGGTGAACGTAAGCGGTACAGAGCCTGCACGAGTTCACATGGCCATCCTTAAAGGCCTTAAACCAGGTACAGATTATGTTTACCGTATTTCCAACAGCTCGGGGAAAACCAGCCCTGTATATGAGTTTACTATGCCCGGCTATGAAGAGCCCTACTCCTTTGCGTTTATAACAGATCCCCAGGGGGCTTCTGAAGAAGCCTACAAAGTTTTTGGGGATGTGCTCGGCAAAGCAGTTGAAAAAGCTGGGAATCCTGCCTTTGTCTTGCTTGGCGGAGATCTGGCCGACAGGGGAGGAAATCTAAAGCAATGGAATATGTTTTTCGATGCAGGGTCCCGGATCTTTTCAAGCCTGCCCGTAATGGCTGCACCGGGCAATCACGAGTATTATGACGACGCCAATCTTATAAACTTCAAAGCGTTCTTTAACTTGCCGCAAAACGGTCCTGCAGGATACGAGGAGACGGCCTATTCCTTCCAGACCAAGGACGCTTTATTCATGGTGCTGGATACCCAGAAAAGTCTGAATCCCCAGCTCCAGTGGGTAGAGGAGACCAGTAGGGCATCGGATAAGAAATGGAAAATTGTTATGATGCACCGGGGGATTTATTCCGGATTCTATGACGAAGCGGAGCTGAGAAAGGTTATCGCACCGGCATTTGACAGAGCAGGCATTGACCTGGTATTAAACGGTCATGACCATACATACCTGCGCGCCACCATGAAAGCCGGGAATAAGGTTCCGCTGGGTGAAGGCACGACCTATATTACCGGGGGGAGCTCGGGCAAAAAATATTATGATGCAGCGGAAAGGTCATGGACCAGTGTTCTTTATGATGCCAACAATCCGGTGTTCTCGACCTTTAAAATTTATTCCGACAGGATTTTGGTGGTCGCTTCCCATGTTGAAAACGGCGGGACAGTGGATCATGACCGGTTTGAGATCATCAAAAAATGACCGTCCCATTCCTTTTGAACTCTGGAAAAGCCTTTTGAATAGGATAGTATAAAGTGCTTTCCGGAGCGTATTTATGGGTAGAAAGAATCCATGCTTAAATATTGACCTATTGAATCTCCTTGGGGCCCTCCTGGTGCTTTTGGGAGATTTTATTGCCTATCTGGTAGCCTACCAGCAGCTCTGTGATTCCAAAGAAAAGGGTGGTACTTCAAGTACCAGCACGGCCCAGAGCGATCTCAGGTTAAGGCAGGAATTCAGATAGAATGCTAAAGACCGGTATCACCTCTTTTCGGGAAAAAGCCTTAGTATTTTTTACACACCGTACCGCAATTATTGATAAGAAAGCTGTGAACTCTGCAGCTTTTTTTTAATAGATGCTATTGGTAAAATATATTGGGGAATTGTTTTTTATATAGAGAATACTTAAAAATATATATAGAAAGAAAGGTTTTTTATATGCGCAAGACGAAAATCATATGCACCCTTGGCCCTGCGGTAGAAAGCGAAAATATGTTAAGGAGCCTTATCCTTGAAGGTATGGATGTGGCGCGTTTTAATTTTTCACACGGGTCCCATGAAGAGCACATGCAAAGGCTTGTTATGCTTAGAAAAGTATCCAGTGAAATCAATAAGCCTGTAGCCTTGCTTTTGGATACAAAGGGCCCCGAGGTAAGGCTTGGCTGTTTTGAAAACGGCGGCATTGAGCTAAATGCCAATGACACCTATATCCTGACCACCCAGGAATGCCTGGGCAACCAGGAAAGAGCATCGGTGTCCTACAGCAACCTAAACAAGGTTGTGGCAAGAGGAACCCGAATCCTCATTGACGACGGCCTTGTAGAAATGCAGGTTATGGATATCAATGAGAGAGAAATCATGTGCAAAGTTCTGAACAGCGGACCCATCAAGGATAGAAAAAGTCTTAATGTCCCGGGTGTTAAGCTGGACATGTCCTATTTGAGTCAAAAAGACGAAGATGATATACAGTTCGCCATTGACAACGATTTTGACTATATTGCGGCTTCCTTTACCAGATCGGCAGATGACATTATTGAAATTCGCAATTACCTGGAGGAAAATGGCGGCTCGGATATCCAGATCATCGCTAAAATCGAAAACTGCGAGGGTGTGGAACATGCAGATGAAATTTTGATGGCCAGTGACGGCATCATGGTAGCCCGGGGCGATATGGGTGTCGAGATTGACTTTAACGAGCTTCCGCAGCTACAGAAAATGCTCATAAAGAAATCCATGAGCCATGGCAAAAAGTCAATTACCGCAACCCAAATGCTGGATTCCATGATTTCCAAGGTCCGTCCCACCCGTGCCGAGATCAGCGACGTTGCCAATGCGATTTATGACGGGACCAGCGCAATTATGCTTTCCGGTGAAACCTCCATCGGAAAGTACCCTATCGAGGCAGTACGCACCATGGCAAAAATTGCCGAGAGCACCGAAGCGGCCATCCACTATAAAAGACGTTTCAGGAACCTGGAGCTGGATGATCAATCCACCCTCAATGTGACCAATGCCATCAGCCATGCAACCTGTACAACGGCTCATGATTTAAATGCTGCGGCCATTATCACGGTCACTAAAACAGGTACGACGGCGCGTATGATCTCCAAATACCGTCCCCAGTGCCCCATTATAAGCTGTACGGCAAATGAAAAGGCTTACCGGCAGCTGGCCATGTCCTGGGGTGTGACTCCTGTCAGACTGGAAGAAAAACAGAGTACCGACGAGCTTTTTGACGGCGCTGTCGAAAAGGCTGTTGAAACAGGAATTGTCAAGACCGGTGATCTGGTGGTTTTGACCGCAGGTTTCCCCATTGGCGTAGCGGGCATGACAAACACTCTGAAGGTCCATATTATCGGCAATATTTTAACCAAGGGCCAGGGAATCAACCAGAAGTCCGCGGTGGGAACCCTTTGTGTGTGCCGAAATGAGGAAGAGGCTCTGCAAAATTTTAACGGCGGCGAAATTCTTGTCATACCTGAAACCAGCAATAAGCTGATGAGCGTATTAAAAAGGGCAAAAGGAATTATCACCGAAAAGGGAGATCATTTATCCCATGCCGCTATTGTGGGCCTCAGCCTGGATATTCCGGTTATTTGTGGAGCCGAGCATGCCACGGAGATTTTAAGAAGCGGTACTACTGTAACCGTTGACGCGGGAAAAGGGCTGGTGTACTCAGGAACCAAGGAAGAATAAAACCAAGCTTTTATTCCTGATAAAGGATCAGGGCGCTTCCTGCCGGTATTTTGGCCATATTTCCGGAAATGGTGCCCAGAGCCTTTAATCCGGCACAATCTCCGTCCGCGGCGATCTGCCAGGGCCCATCCGCCGGAAGAGCCACGGATTCCGGGCCTATGCCTGCATTGAAGACCACAAAAATGGTTTTCCATGGGTCACCGTTTGCGTGATCATTGAGGGAAAAGGCGATAACCCAGTCAGGGGTGGGGTAGAAAACTAAATTTTTTCGGATTTCATCGGGCAGTACCATGCGAAAAGCCGGATGTGCCTTGCGCAGGGCGATAAGCCCTTTATGATAATTAAAAACCTGCTGGTAGCGGCTTTTTAATGACCAGTCAATTTGATTGATCTCATCGGGCAGGTTGTATGAATTGTTCTCTCCTTTTTTAGAGCGCATCATCTCTGTGCCCAGCATGAAAAAGGGAATCCCCTGGGCTGTCAGCACAATGGCGCCGGCTAGATTCGCCATTTTAATATAATCAAGCTCCTGAAGATCGGGGCGACTTACCTTTAGCTTGTCATAGATGGTAAGGTTGTCATGGGCGGCGGCATAATTGATGCAATGCCAGGCGTAGCCCGCCCATGCAAACCCGGAGTAATTCACTTTTGTATAATCAATCCCCTGATGATACACTGCGCCGGCTATTCCGAATTTGACGCTTTCCTTGGCTTTCAGGTTGCCGGAAATAAAGCCGGTTTCCCTTTGATGAAAGGCATCGCCCTTAATGGCATCCCGGGTATTATCGTTAAAAAAGCCGATTCTGTTCAGCTTGGGCGCGTTGGCCTTGGTGGCCGCGTCACTTCCGCTCAATAAAGAAGGTCCGCCTGTCCAGCCCTCGCCGTACATTAAAATGGAAGGGCTTATCCGATCCAGCTCCATACGGATTTCATTCATGGTTTCAATGTCGTGAAGCCCCATCAAGTCAAAGCGGAATCCGTCGATTTTATATTCCGCGGCCCACCGCTTTACCGAATTTACCATATAACGCCTGACCATGGTACGCTCGGACGCAATCTCGTTGCCGCAGCCTGAGCCGTTGCTGAAATTGCCGAACCGATCCTTTCGGTAATAATAGCCCGGCACTGTTTTATCGAAATCAGAATCCCATGTTTTATAGGTATGGTTGTACACCACGTCCAGGACCACGCCTATGCCGCATTCCTTTATGGATTTGATCATCTCTTTAAATTCTCTTACGCGGACATAGCCGTCGTTGGCATCCGTCGCATAGGAGCCGTCCGGAATATTGAGGTTTATTGGATCGTAGCCCCAGTTATATTGGTTTTCGAAGGGTTTGGTTTCGTCCACTGTGAAAAAATCGAAAACCGGCATCAGATGAACATGGGATATACCCAGCTCCAGCAGGTGGGAAAGCCCCGTAGGCATGTTTTCAGGCGAGCGGGTATCCTTTTCGGTAAGTCCTAGGAATTTGCCGCGGTTAATAACGCCGGAGCCGGGATGAATGGTCATATCCCGAATATGGACCTCGTAGAGCACAGCGTCTGTCGGATTTTTAAGCTCTATATGGGAAACGCTCTCCCAGCCGGCAGGGTTGGTTCGGGAAGGGTCTATCACCATGCTTCTCCGGCCGTTTATGCCTGACGAGCGGGCGTAGGGGTCTGCCGCCTCAAAGGTCTTGCCCATGACAATAATACTATAGGTATAATACATTCCCGAGAGATCTCCCGGAAGAAAAACGGACCAGATTCCCTTTTCCCCGCGGCTTAAATCATAGACATCCTTAAGCCCGGGTCCCGAGCCTGCATCAAATAGGTTTAAAAACACGTTTGACGCCGTTGGCGCCCATAGCTTGAAGGAGGTGCCCTCAGGGGTCCAGGTGGCTCCTAAGTCATCCCCGTCATAGGAAAAAAGCCGTTCGAATTCAGTGGTATCGTAGATGACTCCGTAATCTGCGGCTATGGGCCTATAACCCGGCTTATAGATCATATAGGTATCTCCGGGCTTCATATCGTTCTCAAGAGCGATAATAAATTCCTTGGCACCCCGGGTGGGAGTAACATGGCGGACAGGGATTTCAATACCGCTTTCGAAAACCTGAAAAGGCTCGGTTTCATGGCTTTGCTTTGCCGGAGACTGGAGACAGACAAAAATCTGCCTGAAATCTTCAAACACAGCGGCCTGAAAACCTGGCATCAGACAAAGGCGCTCCTGGGAGGCAAAGATCTCCGAAGTTTCCTGCACCAGATAAATATCGGCGGTATCAGTTCTGGCGTTTTGACTGAGGGTATAATAGCGGTCCATATAAAGATCCCGCTCGTGCCATCCGCCCCGTCTGACGATCATGCCGATTTCAGGGCTTTCAAAGCCCGATACATCTATTTCTGTGATAACAGCGCATGTATCGGGATTCCCGTTCAAATACTCCTGAAGAAAAAACATATGGGCGGAACCTTCCCGGCCCTTTTCCCAGATCCAGAGATCCCAGCCGGTATAATCCTGATCAAAACGAAAGTAATGAATCCTTAGCATTTTTCCTCCGGTATGTCCGATGTAATAATAAGGGTATTATTTTTTATTGTATTCGCTATTGCCGGGATTGTTCAAGGGCATGGATCAAATATTTCAATTCGTAATTTAGCGGCAGAGTGGTGTTTTAGTGCGTAAGCGGAGCAGGATTGCCGGCTTACCCAAGTAAAATCCCGGACGGATTTTCTCGAGGGCGCACAAAACATCACTCTGCCGCTTTTTGAAGTCATTACGCTTTAGCGCCGGAGCGATGTTAAAGTACAGAAGGCCTATAACAAAAGATTGATCCGCTTAAATAAAGCGGATCAATCTTTTATAAGTCTTATTCTTTTATAATTATTTATTTGCTCAGTCTTTCTTCAAGAGCAGCAAGCTGATGGGCAAGTTCCTTGGGAAGTTTGCTCCCGTATGTCTTGTAATGCCCCTTGATGGATTCAACTTCCTTGAGCCAGGCTTCTTTATCAACACTGAGAAGCTCTTCCATGGTTTCGGGCTTAATGCCAAGTCCCTGGGTATCTATGGCATCAGGGGTAGGCATGTATCCGATCTCTGTCTTTACAGCCTTGCCTTCACCGGAAACTCTCTCAACGATCCATTTTAATACACGGCTGTTTTCACCGTAGCCGGGCCACATGAATTTGCCGTCTTTGTCCTTGCGGAACCAGTTGACATAGAAGATCTTAGGCAGCTTATCCGCATCGGTTTTTTCACCGATATCCAGCCAGTGCTGCAGATAATCGCATACATGGTAGCCGATGAAGGGCAGCATAGCGAACGGATCGCGGCGAACCTGACCAATTTTATCGGAAATGGCGGCGGCTGTAATCTCGGAACCCATGATGGAGCCAAGGAATACACCGTGCTTCCAGTCAAAGCTCTGATGTACCAGTGGAACAGTGCTGGGGCGGCGTCCGCCTATCAGAATAGCAGAGATTGGCACACCATTGGGATCTTCCCACTCAGGAGCGATTACAGGGCACTGATAAGCAGGCGCTGTAAAACGTGAGTTTGGATGAGCGGCATTTTCCTTGGAATCGGGTGCCCAGTCTTTTCCATGCCAGTCGATAAGGTGATCAGGAGCATCAACGCCCATGCCTTCCCACCAAACATCGCCATCATCGGTGAGAGCTACATTGGTGAAGATGGTATTCTTTTCTACGCTGTGCATCGCATTGGGATTGGAATCCATGGATGTACCCGGAGCAACGCCGAAGAAACCTGCTTCAGGATTGATGGCATATAAGCGCCCGTCTTTGCCGAATTTCATCCAGGCAATATCGTCACCGATGGTTTCAACCTTCCAGCCGGGAATGGTAGGAACAAGCATGGCCAGATTGGTTTTTCCGCATGCACTTGGGAATGCGCCGCAGATATATTTTACTACGCCCTTCGGGCTTGTCAGCTTGAGTATGAGCATATGTTCGGCCAGCCAGCCTTCGTCGCGGGCCTGAACCGTTGCAATACGAAGAGCGAAGCATTTCTTTCCGAGCAGGGCATTTCCGCCGTAACCGGAACCGTAAGACCAAATGGTTCTTTCTTCAGGGAAGTGGCTGATGTATTTCTGCTCAATGGGAGCGCAGGGCCAGGATGAATCCTTCTGGCCTTTTTCGAGAGGTGCTCCTACGGAGTGCAGGCATGGTACAAATTCTCCGTTATCGCCTAAAACGTCCAGTACCTTTTTGCCCATACGGGTCATGATTCGCATGTTAGCAACAACATAAGGACTGTCGGTGAGCTCAACGCCGATTTTGGAAGCAGGTGAGCCGACAGGACCCATTGAAAAAGGAATTACATACATGGTGCGGCCCTTCATGGAGCCGTCGTAAAGACCGGTCATGGTTTTCTTAAGTTCAACGGGGTCAACCCAGTTGTTGGTCGGGCCTGCATCTTCCTGGGATTTAGAAGCAATAAAGGTTCTATTTTCTACACGCGCAACGTCTGACGGGTCGCTGCGGAACAGATAACTGCCGGGACGCTTCTTTAAAGGTGTAGCCATACCGGAAGCGACCATTTCTTTTAGCAAACGCTGATTTTCCTCCTCAGAACCATCGCACCAGTGGATTTGGTCGGGCTTGCATAATTCGGCCATTTCTTTAACCCACGAATCGAGCTTTTTGTTCATAGATTAGTCTCCCTTCACATATAGATATGTTTTTGTACAATATAAACAATTAAATTTAGGGCACAATCATCCCTTAAATTAAACAGAGATTAAACCTATTATACCCGATGATAAATAATAATGAAAGAGTGTTTGTGAAAAATTTCATAATCTGATATTAAAAATGTATAGATTAAAAAACATTAGAAAGAAATAAATGAGTCTGTACCTTAAAAACATGCATTTCCAGTTATAATTATATTTTTCCTGTAGAACAAAAATTGCAGTAAATGCAAGCCAAAAGTCCATATATTTCAATTCATCTTCTTTTAAAGGCAATCTGAAAAAGAATCCGGCGGAATGTTTTTTATGTACAAGATTTGCATAAGCTAAGCCCTGGGGAGGTGACGAATTTTGAACGAGAAAAGACACAAATTTAATGAGAAAAGAGTTCCGGATCCTGATCCGCCAAGGGATAACAGAGGGGTGCCTGTGCCGGGCACGGGCCATGATACCAAAAAAATGAAACAAAAAGGCGGATAATAATCCTCCGACTCGTAATTCAGCGGCAGAGTGATGTTTTGTGCGCCCTCGAGAAAATCCGTCCGGGATTTTACTCGGTAGCTCCGTAATCCTGCTCCGCTTACGCACTAAAACATCACTCTGCCGCTCCGGCACTAAATTACGTATCGAAAATCATAATTTGATGGCTTGCTGAATTACCCGAAAAAACAGTATAATGATAAAATAGGTAAATTTTGTTTTGCGCTATAGAAATAAACGAATCAGGAATAATTCAGTGAGCGATTTTTTTGAGATCTTAAATACCCAATACAATATCCGTTTGAACGAGCAGCAGCGAGCCGCTGTCAGCCATGGCAGCGGTCCTGCCCTTGTGCTGGCCGGACCCGGCTCGGGCAAAACCACCGTCATTACCGCCCGCACAGCTTATCTTATTCTTAAAGCCGGGATTCCACCCGGCCAAATTTTAACCCTGACCTTTAACAAGGCTGCTCAGCTTGAGATGCGGAACCGGTTTAACAGTACCTTTGGCATGGGTATTACGGATAAAGTCCGTTTTTCAACCCTCCACAGCTTTTGCTATGCGGTCGTCAGGGACTATGAAAAAAGACAGGGAAAGCGTCTTAAGCTTATCGAGGAAGGCCTCTCTTCAGCTTCCAGCAAGCAGAACATTCTAAAATCGATTTATAGGGAAATCAACGGATCGGCTGTTCATGAGGAAGAGCTGGAGGCATTGATCAACGATATTGGTTTTACTAAAAACAGAATGCTGAAGGATTTGGAAGAGACGGATTTTCAAACCCGGAATTTCCCCGGTATTTACAAAGCTTATGAGGAATATAAAAGGCAAAACCTGCTGATGGACTTTGATGATATGCTCACCTTTTGCTCCGGTATATTAAAACGGTGCCCCGACATACTAAGCCGTTATAAAAGCCGGTATACATATATTCAGGTGGATGAGGGTCAGGATCTGTCCACCATTCAGTTTGAGATTTTGAAAATACTGATTTCACCGCCGGAAAACAATTTGTTCCTGGTGGCCGATGACGATCAGAGCATTTATGGCTTCAGGGGCGCCGAGCCCAGCCATATGCTCCGGCTGGAGAAGGATTACCGGGATTTGATGTTCTTTAAACTGGAAAATAACTACCGGTCGGGCAAAAAGCTTGTGGAGGTCAGCAGCCAGTTTATCCGGAACAACAAGGAACGATTTGATAAATGCCATCGGACCGATAACCCGGGAAAATATCCTCCGCAGCTGGTCCGGGTACAGGATGAACAGGAGCAGTTATCTTTTTTGGAAAGTAAAATAAAGGAGCATCTAAACCGGAAAAAGGAATGCAAAATTGCGGTCCTGTACCGGAACAATTTGTCATCGGTCAGCCTGGTTGACCGGTTTGAAAGGGGAGGCATACCCTGCAAAATTAAGCAGAACCGCCTGCATTTTTTTGACCATTGGGTGGTCCAGGATGTTTTGGCCTTTTTGAAATTCGCGTTGGATCCCTTTGACAGGGAATCGTTTTTAAGGATTTACTTTAAAATGAACCGCTATATTTCAAAAGTCATGGTCGAAACAGCAGTAAACACCGGTCCTGACCTTCCGGTTCTGGAATGCATATTGAAAAACTGTGATTTAAAGCCTTTTCAGGTAAACAGAATAAAGGAAGTCATGGGGGAATTCAGAAGACTTTCCAGGCTAAGCCCTTATCAGGCCCTTCAATACATAGAACAGGATTTTAAATATTTTGGCTCTGTCAAGGATTATTGCGATCACACCGGGCTTTCTCCGGACTATATGGCCGGCTTATTCGGTATTTTGAAGACCCTATCTCAATCATGCGCAACACCGGCGGCATTCATAGCCAGACTGGAGGAGCTGAGGGGCTTTTTTGACGGACAGCCGCCGGCCGGAATGAATTTTGGCGGACCTATTCCTGTAACTCTTACAACCCTACACTCCAGCAAGGGCCTGGAATACGACGCGGTCTTTATGGTGGATCTGATCAATCGGGAAATACCCGGGGATAAAGCCTTGTCGAAATCGAGAGGGGATCATGACGAAAGTCTTTTAGAGGAGGAGAGACGCCTTTTTTATGTGGGCATGACCAGAGCTAAAACATGGCTTTATCTCATCAGCCCCGAATGGGTCAATGACCGGTCTGAAGCACGCTCTGTTTTTGTCAGTGAAGTGGCGTCGGTTTTAAACGGGGAAACCAGCGGCAGAATTGAAGAGGGCTGCCGGATTTATCATAAGAAATATGGCGAGGGCATCATTGCCTGCGTTAAGGCCCAAAAGGCCGGAACCATTATCGATGTGGATTTTAAGGGGCGGGTGCGTTCGCTGGATCTCAATGTATGCCTGGAAAATCATATCATCAGTATTTCTATTTGAAATCAGAAGATATAGCAAGAAAAGAAAAGAAATAATAAGAACGGGCGATATATTTTAGATTGCGCAACAATACAGTCGTAAGAATACTCTAAATGGTCACGTGAACATATTTTACTTTCAGCTGAACATAAAATATAATATAAACATATTCACAAGCAAACAAACTAAATTTAATGGAGGAGGTTTTAACGTGAATTCACCTTTGACTTTCCCGGGTACCCGGGTACCGGTTTCGCCTGTTGGTTTATTGACTGGAATCTTTTCTGCCACCAGCGGCATTACCTTAGCACAGGTCTGTGAAATAACAGGACTGGAGCCAGGTACTATTCAGAATTGGATAAAAAGGGGCTATGTCAGCCCACCGACAGCAAGGAAATACTCTAAGGGGCAGTTAGCGCGCATTATCCTTATCAGCATACTGCGGGAAACCCTGGTTATTGAGAAGGTGGTAAAGCTTTTAAGCTATGTGAATGGGGACTTGCTGGACACCTCGGACGACATTATGGATGACAGCGATATCTATCGGTGCCTGTGCCATATTCTTATACCGGAATATGGCAAGGATGCAGTATCCATGGGAAATTTATTTGCAAGAATTGACCAACAGCTGTCAGACTTCAAAGAGCCGTATCCAGGTGCGAAAGACAGGCTAAAGGCGGCTCTTCAGGCCATGGCATGCGCTTATGAATCAGCGCGGTTCAAAAAATGTGCTATTGAATTAACAGATCGGATTGAAACGGAATCAAAGGAATAATCAATCCCGGTAACCGGGGACTTGTGCGAAAGGAGGTTTTTATGGACTGGTGGAATGAACTGACGCAGCTGCAGCGGTTTTTTGCAATGGCAGCAATTCCTGCGACCGCCATCATGCTTATTCAATTTCTTCTGTTGATACTGGGTTTTTCTCATGATGACGGCGATCTTGACTTCGATGGGGATACGGAGCTTCAAGATGCATTTGACAGCGATTTGGATGATTTATCGGACGGCTCCGACGGCGGGCTGCATGAAAGTGCGGATGCGCTGCGGCTCTTCTCTTTAAGAAGCATCATCGCATTCTTGTCGGTGGGCGGCTGGATGGGTGTTGCCGCGGCCGGCTGGAATCTCTCCATGCCCATTGTGTTTCTTTTGGCCATTACTGCCGGATGGCTGGCCCTTTATTTTGTGGCCTGGTCCATCAGAACGGCTCTCCGCCTTCAGCAAAGCGGCAACATTATCCCTGAAAATGCGGTAGGCAATACCGGGGAGGTGTATATTCCAATACCCGCCTTAAAAAAAGGAAGAGGAAAAGTCAATGTTATTGTTCAAGACCGCTTAAGTGAGTTTGATGCGGTTACAGAAGCAGACCGGGACATAAGGACAGGTGAAGAAATCACCGTCATGGGCGCCACCCCGGAAGGAATACTCGTGGTCGCTCCGAGCAAAAGCCCGCCGGAAGGTGTAATTATTGAAAAAGAATTTTAGGAGGTAGGAAACTATGCCGGAACTTATATTAATTGGTGTTGTTGTGATCCTGGTTCTCTCGACATTTTTCTTTATCGTATCCCGATACAGAAGATGTCCGTCGGATAAAATCATGGTCATTTATGGTAAAGTGGGAACAGCCAAGGACGGCTCAGCCCTCTCTGCAAAATGTATTCATGGCGGTGCGGCATTTGTATGGCCAATCATTCAGGCATATGAATACATGGACCTGACACCTATGTCCATCAGCGTAGATCTGAAAAGCGCACTGAGCAAACAGAACATCCGAATCGACGTACCTTCAAGCTTTACCGTTGGTATTTCCACCGAGCAGGGTGTTATGCAGAATGCAGCAGAGCGATTGCTGGGACTAAAGCTGCAGCAGATTCAAGAGCTTGCAAAAGACATTATTTTTGGTCAGCTTCGTTTGGTCATTGCAACGATGGAAATTGAAGAAATCAATACCGATCGGGACAAATTCCTGGAAGCAGTGTCCGGAAATGTTGAGTCCGAACTGAAGAAAATAGGTTTAAGGCTTATCAATGTGAATGTTACCGACATTACTGACGAATCGGGCTATATTACTGCTCTAGGCAAGGAAGCCGCCGCCAAAGCGATCAATGATGCAAAACGTACCGTAGCCGAACGGGACAGGGACGGCGCTATTGGTGAAGCCAATGCGAGACGGGATCAGAGAATCCAGGTGGCGGCCGCCGACTCAGAGGCTATCCAGGGAGAAAACGAGTCGGCCGCCCAGGTTTCCCAATCCAATGCGGTCCGCCGCGAACGGGAAGCAGAAGCATTGAAGCTTGCCACTGCCGCAGAAAAGATCCAATCGGCAAAAGCTCTTCAAGAGGCTTATGCTGCCGAGCAGGAAGCGGAGGCAGCCCGTGCCGCAAGAGAAAGAGCCACACAGGAAGCCGATGTTCTTGTGAAAGCTGAAATCCAGAAGCGCAAGCTTGAGCTGGAAGCAGAAGCCCAGGCCGAGCAGGCCAGAAGGCTGGCAAAAGGCCAGGCCGATGCCATTTACCTCAAAATGGAAGCCGAGGCCCGCGGTATTGAGGAGATGCTTTCCAAGCAGGCCATGGGCTATGCTCAGCTGGTTCAGGCCGCCGGCGGCAGCGCTATGGAGGCCACAAGGCTGATGCTGGCCGAAAAGATGGAAGAGCTCATGAAGGTCCAGGTTGAGGCCATTAAAGGCATTAAGATAGACAAGGTTACCGTCTGGGACAGCTTGGGGGGCAAGGATGGAAGCCCGGCAACGGCAAACTTTCTGTCCGGGATGCTAAAGTCCATTCCTCCTATGAATGAAATGTTTAAAATGGCCGGTATGGAGCTGCCCGATTATTTGGGAAAAGAAGCAGCCCAGGGCCAGCCGGCAGAAAAATCACCTGAAGAAGCGCCTGAAAAAGCGGTGGGGTAACCCATACATAAATGACAGAGAAGGTCCGCAGCATGATGCTGCGGACCTGATTTTTAAAGGATTGAATGCAGGTTAACTTCAAATTCGCAATGTAGTGCCGGAGTGATGCTAAAGTTTTGCTTGACATGGACAGGCTATAAACTGTAGAATATGTACATTAATAATTTATCGCTTTAACGTGATATAGTAATAAAGTGAGGGCTAGTATGAAAAGGTGGAATCTGTATACCCCCGAAGGGGTTCAGGATATATTATTTACAAACTGTACCCAAAAGCGGATGCTGGAAAATAAAATCCGACGGATATTCAGGCTCAATGGCTACCAGGAGCTGGAGACGCCGACCCTTGAGTTTTTTGATGTTTTTTACAGTGAAAGCGGCCTTATAAAGCAGGAAAGCATGTACAAATTCTGCGATTCGAAGGGACGGCTCCTGGTGCTGAGACCGGATTTAACGGTGCCCATAGCACGGGTGGCGGCCACAAAGCTGAAGGAAGAGGACTTCCCCGTGAAATGCTGCTATATCGGCAATACTTTCAGCTTTGACGAAATTGGGGGCGGCAGGCAGAATGAATTCACCCAGGCGGGCTGTGAAATATTGGGTACGGCGACCCCCGAATCCGACGCAGAGGTGGTGGCGATGGCTGTTGAGGCCATAAAGGCCACCGGCATTGAGGATTTTCAGGTGGATATCGGGCAGGTGGAGTTTTTTAAGGGTCTCATGGAGGAATCAGGCCTTAGTCCGGCGGAGATAGAAGAGGTCCGTGAGTTTATTGACCTGAAGGATTTCGTCAGCGTGGAGCAGGTCATGGAACGCCACCAGGTAGAGGAAACATTAAAGCATTTAATTCTGGACCTGCCCAAGCTTTTCGGATCAAAGGATATTCTTCAGCACATCAGCTGCCGTAATATCGGAGAAAGAGCCGCTAAGGCCATTGAAAACATGAAATGCATTTTAGAAATTCTGGAAGACCGCGGACTTGCCCGGTGTGTTTCTGTGGATTTAGGCATGGTCCAAAGTCTGAATTATTATACAGGCATTGTTTTCAGAGGGTATACCCATGGCGTAGGCTTCCCTGTCTTAAGCGGGGGGCGCTATGACAATCTGGTGTCCAAATTCGGCAAGAATTGTGAGGCCACCGGGTTTTCTTTGGGCATCAATATGGTTCTGATGGCCCTTGAAAGGCAGAAAAAGACGGCAGTCCCCGATGACGGCGGCTGCCTTGTCACTTATGAAGAAGGGGCGCGAAAGCTTGCCAATGATTTTTGCCAAGCCCTCATTGCAAATGGGATGCCGGCCGAACTGGACATTTTGCAAAAAGGAATGGACGCAGCCAGAAGCTATGCCCGCAGCAAAAGGTATAACATCATTATTAAAATTAAACGGGATGGCTCCAGGGAGGAGATACTGCCATGAGATATATTACCATTGCACTATCAAAAGGAAGATTGACCGAACTCTCCCTTGGCCTGCTGGAAGGCGCCGGGATCGACTGTACCGAATTGAAAGACAGTTCCAGGAAGCTTATCCTTTCCGATGAAAAAAATAAAATCAGATTTTTTTTGGCCAAGCCTTCCGATGTTCCGGTTTATGTCGAGTATGGAGCCGCCGATATCGGCATTGTCGGCAAGGATACCCTTTTAGAAGAGGGACGGGACCTCTATGAGGTTTTGAACCTCGGCTTTGCCAAGTGCAAAATGTGTGTTGCCGGGCCGTCGGCCCTTGAAGGCCGCATGGATGAGGTATCTATAACGAGAGTAGCCACCAAATATCCGGAGACGGCGCGGAAGTATTTCCGGCATAAAAGGAAGGAATCTGTGGAAATTATTAAGCTGAGCGGCTCGGTTGAGCTGGCTCCATTGGTGGGACTTTCCGAGGTCATTGTGGATGTGGTGGAAACAGGCCGCACACTGAAAGAAAACGGCCTTGTGGTGCTGGATACCATTGCGGATATCAGCGCCAGGATGGTTGTCAACCGAGTCAGCATGAAAATGGAAAGCGAGCGTATCGGAAAAATTATTGAGGCCATACGCAGCCAGCTATAAAGTTTGTCAGGCGAACGGTTCTAATGATAATTTACGGAGGTGCTTGAGAGCATATGGAAGTTTATGAATATGGCAGGGACAATTTTGATCTGCTGTTCGGCAAACTGAAGGGCCGGAGCCTGGAAGGCAGAAAAGACGTGGAGGATGCTGTTTCGGGTATTCTCCACAATGTGAAGGAACGAGGGGATGCCGCACTGGTGGATTACACCCAAAAATTTGACGGAATTGCCTTAAATCCTTCCTCTCTGGAAGTGACGAAGGCAGAAATTGACACGGCAATGATTTCCGTGGACAAAAAGCTATTATCGGTTATGGAAAAAGCTGCGGCCAATATCAGGGCTTTTCATGAAAAGCAGCGGGAGAATTCCTGGTTCATGACCCAGGAGAACGGCACCATATTGGGCCAAAGGATCATTCCTTTAAACCGCGTTGGCGTATATGCCCCGGCGGGGAGCGCGCCGCTGCCTTCCACCGTCCTCATGGATGTCATCCCGGCAAAGGTGGCGGGGGTCCAAGAAATTATACTGTGCTCCCCTCCTGGTAAGGACCGCAAGGTAAATCCTCTGGTTCTTGCCTGTGCAAAAATTGCAGGTGCCGACCGTATTTTCTCAGTGGGCGGAGCCCAGGCTGTCGCAGCCATGGCCTATGGTACGGAGACTCTTCCCAGAGCTGATAAAATTGTCGGACCGGGAAACATCTATGTGGCTGCCGCTAAAAAATTGGTATTCGGGACATGCGGAATCGATATGATTGCCGGGCCCAGCGAGGTGCTGGTGATCGCCGATGAAACGGCCAACCCTGCTTATGTCGCCGCCGACCTTCTTTCCCAGGCTGAACATGACAGGCTTGCCTCCTCCATTTTGGTCACCACTTCCAGGGAGCTTGCCAAAAAGGTGGAAGATGAGATCAAGCTGCAGCTGGCACGATTGCCAAGAAGCGAGATTGCTTCAAAGTCCATGGAGGACTACGGTGCTGTTGTCATAGCCGATTCGATGGAAAAGGCCGTGGAAATCAGCAATATCATTGCTCCGGAACATTTGGAAATCTGTGTGCAGGATCCTTTCTCGCTCCTGTCGGGTATTAAAAACGCGGGCGCCGTCTTTCTGGGCAGCTATTCCACCGAGCCGCTGGGAGATTATTTCGCAGGGCCCAACCATACCCTTCCCACCTCGGGGACGGCAAGATTTTTCTCACCTCTGGGCGTCTATGATTTTGTCAAGCGCCAAAGTGTGATTTCATACAGTCAGAAAGGATTTTTTGAGGCTGCCGATGATGTCGCCGCCTTTGCGGATGCAGAGGGACTTGGCGCCCATGCCCATGCCATTCGGATCCGTACCGGGAGGGAAAAACTATGAGCCGCTTTTGGAATAGCAATACCAGGAATATCACGCCCTATGTTCCGGGGGAACAGCCCGGTGATAAAACACTCATTAAGCTGAATACCAATGAGAATCCCTATCCGCCGTCGCCGCTGGCGCTGGAGCGTATCCGTAATATCAGCCTTCCGGATCTGAGATTATATCCCAATAGTGAAGGCAAAATAGTGAAAAAAGCAATCTCTGATTACTACGGCATAGCCGAAGATCAGGTTTTTGTGGGCAATGGTTCCGACGAGGTGCTGGGGCTTTTATTCAAAGCTTTTTTTGATGAGACCGCCAAAGTGGCATTTCCCGACATCACCTACAGCTTCTATCCGGTATATGGCGATCTATTTAAAATTCCTTATATGAAAATACCCCTGAAAGAGGATTTCACCATTGATTTTGGTGATTATCCCCGGGGCGTAAAGGCCATTGTTTTCGCAAACCCCAATGCGCCCACAGGCCTTTATATCCCGGTAGAAAAAATAGAAGAGCTTTTGAAAGACCGGCCCGATACCCTTATTGTAGTGGATGAGGCATATATCGATTTTGGCGGGGAGTCCTGCGTGCCCTTCATCTTAAAATATGATAACCTCATTGTTGTTCAGACCCTGTCCAAATCCAGAGCGCTGGCCGGGCTCCGGATCGGTTTTGCCATGGGCAGCGCGCCTTTGATGGAAGGCCTGGTACGGGTGAAGGATTCTTTTAATTCCTACCCCCTGGATACAATTGCTCAGGTGGCCGCGGAGGCTGCTTTTCAGGATAAGGCCTACTTTGATGAAACACGGGGAAAAATTATCAAAACCCGGGAGTGGGCAAAGGAGCAGTTAAAGGATATGGGAGCAGAGGTTACCGATTCCAGATCCAATTTTCTCTTTGTTAAAATACCCGGCATGGCAGGCTCCGTGGCTTTGGAACAATTAAGAAAAAGAGGGATTCTGGTCAGGAATTTTAAAAATCAAAGAATATCGGATTGGCTTCGAATCACAGTGGGAACGGATGCAGACATGGCAAAAGTGGCGGAAGAGATAACCTTAATTCGTAATTTAAGCCGTGAGTGATATTAAAGTATGTCAGCGGAGCAGGATTGCGGAGATTAGAATCGAAGAGATAAGAAAATGATGGCAGCCTAATCGTTCCAATGCTATACTGATAAAATGGAGTGAAATGTTATGCGAGGTGCAGAATTAACCAGAAAAACCAGGGAGACCGAGATTTCCCTCACCCTTCATTTGGACGGGCAGGGAGAAAACAGCATCAATACAGGTATTGGATTTTTGGACCATATGTTGACCCTGTTTGCGGGGCATGGGGGATTTAACCTGAAGCTGACCTGCAAAGGGGATCTGTTTGTGGACACCCACCATACGGCGGAGGACATCGGCATTGTTTTGGGAAAAGCCATCAACGAGGCGCTGGGCGGCCGGGAGTCCATCAAACGCTATGGAAACAGCATGGTGCCCATGGATGAAGCATTGGCTCTTGTATCCCTTGATTTATCCAACCGGCCCTATCTTTATTTTGAAGTGCCATTTTCCAATCCGAAGGTCGGGGATATGGATACAGAGATGTTTGAAGAATTTTTCAGGGCTGTTTCTGTAAATGCCGGCATGACTCTTCATATAAAGCTTCTTCACGGAAAAAACAACCACCATATGATAGAAGCAGTATTTAAGGCTTTCGGCCGGGCAATTAAGGAGGCCGTCACCGTAGATTCGGCCATTAAAGGCGTTTTATCAACTAAAGGGATACTGTGATAGATTGCTTTAAGCGGCCATAAATTTCCCAAAGAAAAGGAGGAGCTTTTCATGCTCATAAAAGATACTGATTTTATTGACCTTCCGGTTTTTATCAAGGGAAAGGTCAGGGATGTATATAAGGTCGGAGAGGATATGCTCCTGATGATCGTAACAGATCGTATTTCAGCCTTCGACGTGGTATTCGACGATTTAATACCCAATAAGGGCTGTGTTTTAAGCGGTATATCCGAATTTTGGTTTGATTATTGTAAGGATATCATCGGAAACCATGTGGTCACAACCGATGTTTCCGAATATCCCATGGGCCTTTCCAAATTTAAAAACGAACTGAAAGGCCGCTCCATGCTGGTGAGAAGAGCTTCCATGGTAAAAGCTGAATGTATTGTCCGCGGCTATTTGGAGGGCTCGGGTCTCAAGGATTACAAGGCTTCAGGATTTGTCAGCGGCATTCAGCTTCCGCCGGGCCTCAAGCAGGCCGATCGGCTGCCAGAGCCTTTGTTTACCCCCTCCACCAAGGCTGATGAAGGGCATGATCTGAATGTCAGCTATGATTATGTCAAGGAGCAGATCGGGGAAGACATGGCTCTGCTGCTCAAAGAAAAGTCCCTTGCTCTTTATAAAAAAGCCGCTGACTATGCATTGAGCAAAGGAATCATTCTGGCCGACACCAAGTTTGAGTTCGGAATACTGGACGGAAAACTGGTTATAGCAGATGAGATGTGCACCCCGGATTCCTCCCGGTTCTGGGATCTTTCCGACTATGCGCCGGGCAGAGCCCAAAAGAGCTTTGATAAGCAATATTTAAGAGAATATTTGGAGACGCTGGATTGGGATAAGCAGCCACCCGCCCCCAAGCTTCCTGCCGGCGTCATTCAGAAGACAGAGGCTAAATATATTGAAGCCTATGAGAAAATTACAGGGAAAAAGTTTTAAGGGCGGTAAGAGATGATTTTATATCCGGCTATTGATATCAGGAAAGGTAAATGCGTCCGGCTTACCCAGGGCCGGTATGATGATATAACGGTTTTTTCCGATGATCCAGTGAAGATTGCGGAGCAATTCCAAAAAGAGGGCGCAAAATACATCCATGCGGTGGACCTGGACGGGGCCAGGGGCGATGGAACCAATCGGGAGCTCATAGGTCAAATTGCCCGGAAATCGGGCATACCGGTGCAGACCGGAGGCGGAATCCGGACCCTGGACGATATGGAAGCCCTATTAAGCCTGGGGGTCGAAAGAGTTATTTTGGGCACCATCGCTGTTAAAGATCCCGGCCTGGTGGCCCAGGCGGTTCAGCAATACGGCCGCCGTATTGCCGTAGGGATCGATGCAAAGGATGGCTATGCCGCTATCGAGGGCTGGGAAAAGGTCAGCGGAATAAAAGCAGTCGATTTTGCAAAAGATATGGAGTCAATGGGTGTTAAAACGATCATATATACCGATATTGCAACCGATGGAATGCTCTCGGGACCGAATCTCAAGGCCATGCAGGAGATGGTGTCCCGGGTCAATCTTGATATTATTGCTTCGGGAGGGGTTTCATCGATACAGGATCTCTTCGGCCTGAAAAACATTGGCGTCCATGGAGCTATTATAGGAAAGGCTCTCTATACCGGAGCGGTAAATCTCAAGGAGGCCTTGGAAAGATTAGAGGAATAAAAAATGCCAACAAAAAGAATAATCCCATGCCTCGATATTCATGAGGGAAGGGTCGTAAAAGGGGTACAATTTGTTAATCTTGTGGATGCCGGTGATCCGGTTGAATGTGCGACAGCCTATGACAGGGCCGGCGCCGACGAGCTTGCCTTCCTGGATATTGCGCCTGCCCCTGGTTCCCGCGATATCATGCTCGATATCGTATCCAAAATTGCGAAGCAGGTGTCTATTCCCTTTACTGTGGGCGGAGGGATAAGGACCGTTGAGGATTTCCGTCAGATTCTCCTGGCCGGGGCAGACAAAATAGCCGTCAATTCAGCAGCCGTAAAAAGGCCCGAGCTCATAACCGAGGCAGCTAAGGAATTCGGTTCCCGGTGCGTGGTGGTTGCCATTGACGCCAAGACGCGTAAAAACGGGCAGGGTTGGGAAATATTTTCAGACGGCGGCCGCACAAATACGGGCAAGGATGTTTTGGAATGGGCCGTGGAAGCAGAAAAGCGCGGTGCGGGGGAAATCCTCTTAACCAGTATGGATTGCGACGGTACGAAAGGCGGTTATGACATCGCTCTTACAAGGGCCGTATCCGACGCTGTGAAAGTTCCTGTCATCGCTTCGGGAGGGGCCGGAACCATGGCGCACTTTAAGGAAGCCATCCTTGACGGGAAGGCGGATGCAGTTCTGGCCGCGTCGCTTTTTCATTTTGGCGAAATGAAAATTGCAGATTTGAAACAATACTTAAAGGCACAGGGAATTAATGTAAGAATTTGATGAATGCGGGAAATTGCTAAACTTATTGACAAAAAAATAACAAATATGTTATAATTAAAAAGTAAATTTTCCAATATGATAAATAGGATAAGGTGTGTAATAAGCATGATTGACGAGAAGAAAATTTCCGTAGCAGTCATTAGGAGACTTCCCAGATATTTTCGATATCTTTCTGATCTCATTAAACTGGATATTAAAAGGATTTCATCAAAAGAATTGAGCGCGCGCATGGGCATCACCGCCTCACAAATCCGGCAGGACCTGAATTGCTTCGGAGGATTCGGACAGCAGGGTTACGGCTATAATGTCGAATTCCTCTATGACGAAATCGGTAAAATCCTGGGTACCGATAAGAGATTTTCTTGTATTATAATCGGTGCCGGTAACATGGGTAATGCGCTGGCTAATTATGAGAATTTCAAGAAGCGCGGCTTTGATATTGTCGGCATTTTTGATGTGGATAAGCATAAAGTGGGGACCGCCATTCATGGCATCAAGGTACTTCATCTGGATGACCTGAAAGACTTTTTGGCCGGGACCAAAGTAAATATTGCCATATTGTCGGTACCAAGCACTGCCGTCACTGATGTGACCAGCAGAATCACCAGTCTTGGCATAAAAGGCATATGGAACTTCTCACCCAATGATTTATCTCTGGGAGACGATGCGGTGGTAGAAAACGTCCACTTAAGCGACAGCCTTATGGTATTGGGCTACCGATTAAAGGAGAGGGATCTTCAATAGCTATATTTTAGGAAAATGATAATGGGGTGTAATGATATTTGATGTCATTACGCCTTTTTGTTTAAAATTTTTTCGGGTGTATTCCTATCTGTGGTATGTTAATATAGAGTTCATATATACATTCACTTGATCTATATTTTATTTGAAGTTTATAAATTCATTCGGCTAAGCATTTGTCCGAGGAGGAAATCTTTGTGAGCCATTATAACAATTTTTATAGAGTCGGTATCGATATCGGTTCTACGACTATTAAAATTGCTGTTTTAAATAATGAGAAGAAGCTGGTTTACAGCCAATACGAACGCCATTATGCCGACATTCGGAACAAGCTTATGGAAATGCTCCGGGAGGCCAGCAAGACCTTTTGGGATTCTGATGTAACCATGATGATTACAGGATCAGGCGGCATGAATATCTCCAAGAGTATAGATGTTCCCTTTACCCAGGAAGTCATTGCCGCTACGAAAGCCGTAAAAACTTTTTATCCGGAGACCGATGTCGCCATAGAGCTTGGCGGGGAAGATGCCAAGATTACATATTTCAATAACGGCACGGAGCAGCGCATGAATGGTACCTGCGCAGGGGGAACGGGATCTTTTATTGATCAGATGGCCTCCCTTTTAAAAGTGGATGCGTCAGGGCTTAATGAGCTGGCAAAAAACTACGATGTCATTTACCCCATTGCCGCAAGATGCGGAGTTTTTGCCAAGACCGATGTCCAGCCTTTGTTAAATGAAGGCGTGGCCAGGGAGAATATTGCCGTTTCAGTGCTTCAGGCTGTTGTTATTCAAACCATCAGCGGCCTTGCCTGCGGAAGACCTATTAAAGGGAATGTGGCGTTTTTAGGCGGCCCCCTGTTCTTTCTTTCCGAGCTCCGGAAAAGATTTATTGAAACACTGAAATTAGAGCCGCATCAGGTTGTTTTTCCAGAAAATTCACAGCTTTTTGTCGCCATCGGAGCCGCATTAGCCTCAGAAGATGAAGAGCATGTCCAGTTCAAAACCATTATATCAAGACTCAAAGAGCCAAGAAAAAATGCAGGAGGCGAAACCGGCCGATTAGAGCCGCTCTTTACCTCCAAATATGAATATGAAAAATTTAAGCTGCGGCATGGGCAAAGTTCAGTCGAACGTAAGGATCTATCAGCATTTGAGGGGGACTGCTTCTTAGGCATAGACGCGGGGTCCACCACAACCAAGCTGGCGCTTATTGACGGCACGGGAGCTCTTCTGTATACCTATTATGGAAGCAATGGGGGCAGCCCCTTAAACTCTACCATCAAAGCCCTGAAGGATCTGTATCAGGTTCTGCCGGCCAAGGCCCGAATTACCAACTCCACTGTTACGGGCTACGGCGAAGGCTTGCTGAAAGCCGCGCTGAAGGTGGATATCGGTGAAATAGAGACCATCGCCCACTACAAGGCGGCAGAATTTTTCTGCCCGGGCGTGAATTTTATACTGGATATTGGCGGCCAGGATATGAAATGTCTCAAGATTAAGGATGGCATGATCGACAGTATCCTTCTCAACGAGGCCTGTTCTTCGGGATGCGGTTCTTTTCTGGATACCTTTGCGGCGTCCCTGGGTTTGAAAATCGATGAGTTTTCCAGGGAGGCTCTGCTGGCAGAAAGACCTGTGGATCTGGGCTCACGGTGTACCGTCTTTATGAATTCAAGAGTGAAGCAGGCGCAAAAGGAAGGGGCCACTGTGGGAGATATTTCTGCAGGCTTATCCTATTCGGTTATCAAAAATGCGCTGTTTAAGGTCATTAAAATAAAAAATCCAAAAGAGCTGGGTGAAAAAATAGTCGTCCAAGGCGGCACTTTCTATAATGATGCCGTTTTAAGAAGCTTTGAGTTGTTATCGGAGCGGGAGGTCATAAGGCCCGATATAGCAGGAATTATGGGAGCCTTCGGCGCCGCCCTCATTTCAAGGGAAAGATATGAGGGATCCTGTGAGACCACGCTGCTTTCTGAAAGTCAGCTAAGCGGATTCAAGGCGGAGACCAGGGTAACCCGGTGCGGGCAATGCTCCAATAACTGCTTATTGACCATACATAAATTCAGGGACGGAGGGCGTTTTATTTCCGGCAACAGATGCGAAAAAGGCGAGGGCAAAACAAAGGAGAGCGGAAATCTGCCCAACCTTTATCAGTATAAATACAAGAGAGTATTTGATTATGAGCCGCTTCCCGCAGAGAAAGCAAAGCGGGGAACAGTGGGCATACCAAGGGTACTGAATATCTATGAGGATTACCCGTTCTGGTTTACCTTGTTTAACGAATTGGGCTTCCGGGTGGAGCTTTCGGACAGGTCGTCAAACAGCATCTACCAGAAAGGGATTGAAACCATGCCGTCGGAATCGGTATGCTATCCGGCCAAAATGGTTCACGGGCATATTGCCAATCTCATTGAAAAAGGTATTAAACTTATCTTTTATCCATCCATCACCCATGAAAATATTAAAAATGAGGGTTCCGACAATAATTATAACTGCCCCATTGTTATTTCCTATCCCGAGGTCATCAGCAATAATGTTGATGCCATCAGGGAAAAGAATATTCTGTTCCTGCATCCCTTTTTGCCGCTGGATCATGAGAAGCGGATGGCCGACCGGGTGCATGATGAATTGAAAATGTTCGGCATCAGCAAAGCTGAATTTGAAGTTAAGACGCATCTTTCCTTTATACGAATATAGTGGATATGTTC
>ENA-UOOK01001686-UOOK01001686.1-fermentation-metagenome-genome-assembly--contig:-NODE-1686-length-28583-cov-62.523240_pt1 | contig 28583 bp, 17 predicted proteins | sample MGYA00245777_ERZ724023 | MGnify/ENA primary metagenome ERZ724023 (study PRJEB28704, sample SAMN03018312) | fermentation metagenome | biome: anthropogenic terrestrial biome; feature: soil... | reverse complement strand
ATTCAGAGTCGAAAATGAGCAGACTCCGTGGCGTCTCAATGAGGGTAGGGCAGGCGCCAGTGGACGTCGCAAAATAGCGATCGTGGATTTTGACCGTGATGGACGATTGGATCTATTGCTAAACAGCAATAATGCTACTTTTTTTAAAAATATGGGCCAAGAAAATGGTACGACAATTTTCAGGGATATGGGGCTGCTGGATGAAAGGCGTTTAGCCGGTCACACAAGCAGCCCATCTGTAATCAACTTTTCAGACGACGATTTTCCAGGGTTGATAATCGGTGCTGAAGATGGATATATTTACTACAAAGAGAACCCTTTCAAAAAAAAATAATCCGTTTAAAAGATTCGGGTACCGTTTAGGATTATTGTAAAAAATGACCCAATGATTGGTATTGCTTGTAGCGCTTCCTGTAAAGCTGATTAACGTCCTGCCGGGGAGTGTATACCTTCAGGTTGCCCTGGTCCATCCTGTCGGTAGCCGATTGCAATGAGTCGAACTGACCCGATGCCACCGATGCAAGCATGGCAGCACCCAGAGCACCCGCCTGCTGCGCCCTGGCTACCCTGATAGGTACCCCCATCACATCGGCCAGGGTCTGCATCACATAAGGCGATTTTAATGAAATTCCTCCCACGCCAATCACTTCGGTCACTTTCACCCCTTCTTTTTCAATATGATCCATAATGGCTTTCGAACCAAAGGCGGTAGCTTCCACCAGACTCCTGAAAATCTGAGCTGGTGTTGTTCCGAGTGTCAATCCGGTAATTCCCCCCTTTAAGGTCTGGTCGGCAAAGGGTGTGCGGCGGCCGTTGAACCAATCGCTGGAGGTGATCCCGTCATCGGTTAACGGAAGATCCTGCGCCTCTTCGGTCAGTTTCTGAAGAATTTTCCCGGTGGCATTCTCCACATCCCCTGCCGGCAAAACTGCAAAACTCCACGAAAGCAAATCCCGTAACCAGGCATATACATCGCCGAATGCCGATTGCCCTGCTTCCAGTCCGACAAGGCCCGGAATGACAGAGCCGTCTACCTGCCCACTGATGCCGGGGATCAACCTGTCCTCTATGTCGGACTTGGGAGTAACCACAATATCGCACGTGGAGGTTCCCAGAATCTTAACCATCGTGTTTGCCTTTATTTCTGCTCCGATTGCTCCGGCGTGAGCATCGATGATGCCTACAGCCACATCAATCCCTCCGGGCAATCCGAGTCGCCCTGCCCACTCTTCGGACAGTTTGCCGGCACTTGCGTCACTCGTGTACGTATAAGCGCTCAAATGGGCTGCAAACCCGTTTAGCAGCGGATCCAGTTCCGAGAGGAATTCCTGGGAAGGATAACCGTCCCATTCTTCGGCCCACATGCATTTGTGTCCGGCCGCACAGCGGCTACGTTTCAGTTCTTCGGGTTTCAAATTCCCGGTAAGGAGTGCCGGCATCCAATCACAATGTTCAACGATGGAATAGGCATCTTTACGAATCGATTCATCTTCGCGCAAGGCGTGCAATGCCTTAGCCCAGAACCATTCCGATGAATAAATTCCTCCTGAACGGGAAGTATAATCAATCTCCCACCGGTAAGCGAGTTGGTTGATTTCCCCAGCCTCCTGGATGGAAGTATGATCTTTCCACAAAATAAACATGGCGTTGGGATTATCGGCATAATCAGGCAACAGGGCCAGGGGAGTTCCCTGTCTGTCGGTCAGACAGGGTGTGCTACCAGTGGTATCGATGCCGATACCGATAACTTGCCGGGCCGCATCCGCAGGAAGTTGTCCCAATGCTCCTTTTACAGCCTGTTCCAGCGTATCGATATAATCTTGCGGATGCTGGCGGTATTGATTCTTGGAAGCATCGCAGTACAATGCTTTTTTCCACCGGGGATAAAATGCAACATGTGCAGCCATTTCTTTTCCCGAAACAGCATCAACGACTAACGCCCGGCAGGAGTCCGTTCCGTAATCGATTCCTATAACTAATTTTTCCATTATCCGTTAATTTTGATTTTTTTACTTCGTGCTACCGTAAAGCTGTAAAACGCAATGATGATGAAAGCGATGGTGGGCACCCAATACGCAAATTCGATACTTCCTGCCTGGTCGGAAAGAATGCCCTGCATTTGAGTCAATAGTGCAGCACCCGCAATAGCCATCACCATCCCCGATCCTGCAATCTTGGTATCTTCCCCCAGTCCTTTCATCCCAATTCCATAAATGGTGGGAAACATCAGCGACATACAGCCCGATATTCCCATTAAGGCATAAACACCAATAAATCCCTGACCGTAAATAGCAACCAATGAACAAACCACCGCAAGTACTGAAAGGGCTGAAAGTAAATTTACCGGCCTGGTCCATTTCATCAGGAACGTGCACACAAAACGTCCTACTACAAACAAAACAAGAGAAAGTACGTAATAGGTGGCCCCAGCCTGTTCGGCAGTTCTCGGCAGCAAAGCGTCAATCCCCAGCGATTCCGCCAAGTTATAAAATCCGCCGGCAATGGGTTCAACGCTTCGAAGAGCTGCAATAATTGATTCCTGAGATGCGTTATTTCCCAAGCCCGAGATTACAGCATCAAACTGCAATTGCTGCATGGCGTACCGGATGATATACGACCAAACTGCAATTTGCGCACCGACGTAAAAAAACTGTGCTACAACACCCCAAACGTAGTTTTTATTTCTTTTCAAGCGATTGAAGGTCGCTTTCAGGTTCAGGGTTTTGTCCTCATCCTGTGCCTGAGGCATTTTAGTAAAAAAGATTAACAGGAAAAGGGCAAGCATTACCAAACCCAGTATGAGATAGGCTATGGTGACCGCATTCAACTCTGCATTCTGAACGTTTACCAACTCGGCTTCGTTCAACACTGCTCTTTCCGCTGCACTCATCGTATTTAATTGCGAGAGTACAAAGATCTGGCTTGCCAGTACTCCGGTTAATGCACCGAAAGGGTTGAATGACTGCGAGAAATTCAGTCGTCGCGTGGCCGTATGCGGATCGCCTAATGCATACACGTAGGAATTTGCCGATGTTTCCAATACCGACAGTCCCGCAAAAAGGACAAAAATAGCCAGCAAATAGGTAGCGAAGCTAAGCGGTGAGCTGATGTTGTTAGCCAACATTGCCGGATAAAACAATACTCCTCCGAAGATACATAATCCCAATCCCAACAATACACCATACTTGTACGTGTGTTTTTTAATGAAAATGGCACCCGGAAGGGCGAAGCACCCATAACCGAGCAAATAACAAACCACCTGGATCCAAGCTGTTTGCGTATCCGACAAGCTCATGATCCGCTTGAAAGCGGCCAGCATGGTATCGGTCATGTTGTTGGGAACCGCCCAAATGAAAAATAGGGAAGTAAGCAGGATAAACGGAAACACAATTCCCGCAGGCACTAAACGATGTTTTTCTACGTTGCTATTCATACGAATAAAATTATTGATTTTAAATGTGTTGAATGGAACTTGCTTTTAATCATTTGCTCGGGTGCAACTGATTTACATGCTCGTTCCATACTGTTTTTTTCAGAAAATGGTTGTAACTTGATGGATACTTACTCCGAGCAATTTTTCGCAAACAGGCGACAAGACTGCTTCGTCACCTACAAAATGGTAAACATTGTGTACATGCGACAATGATTCTCCCGGTTTTAAAAATGCTGCCGGAGAACAGCTTTCCAGTTCCAGGAAAGGCCCCATGATGCTGCCATCTTCCAGCGGGCCATCGTTATACGCATTCAGGGCATCTCCTGTAAGTGGATTTCTTGCCGGATTCCATTCCTGGTTCAGGTACACTGCAGAAGGATCAACATCGAACGTAATTACCGTAAGTCTCTTGGAAATCGGGTCGTAATTGCCCGCAATAGCTTTTGTTCGTTTAGCATTCATCCCCAGTTTGCTTCTGAATTTTCCGTCAGTTTTCAGGTAGAGCGTTCCGTTTTCGGCTTTCAGCCTGTCAGCTGGAATTTCACCGAAATAGTCCGTCGTTGCCAGTGTCCCCAGCTGGCTCTCATCTCCCTCGTTATATGGAACAACGGTTACTGCGGAATCCGAAGGATTGAACATATCCAACATCCATATACAAACGGTTCCTGTTTTGCTGGTCCATTCAAAATCATTCTTGTTGGTGATTTTATTCTCGGTAGCATAGCCAACAGCGCTTACTCCATCGGGCAGGGTTACACCCAGTTTGCTTGCCATTTCTGCTTCGGTAACAAGCGAAATTTTCCTCTCTACGGTTATATTTAAGATGCTTCCCTGATAATTTTCAAGTTCCATATCTTTGGTTAACACAGTTTCTTCCTGAGTAGCACGGTCCACTTTCCACTCCTCTATGTCTATGGCTTTAGGGGTATGCCAATTATCGAAAACCTGTTCTTTTCCCGGTTTGAAATAGATAGAATACTGTCCTCCCTCGGGGCCCAGCCACAACCGATTCTCCCCACCAAATCCGTTCATATGCTCATCCACTGTTCCGGCATCAAAGAACTTGTAATTCACAAAACCCAGACTATTTCCTTCTTCACCGTTTGCCGTTGAGGTAAAGACTTTTGCCTGATATTTGGCAGACACGATCACCTGTGCTTTTCCGTCGTCGGACTTCAGCACAATGAGGCTGTCTTTTTTCGATAGATAATTCAGATCGTATCCAAATGTCCCTTTTTCATACTCCTTTTTCATATTATCCGATGATTTTTTAGCGTTACCCGTGCAGGAAACAAGGATGGACCCTGCTGTGAGCAAAAACAGATTTAATTTCTTCAGCTTCATACGTTTCATTTTAGACTGTTATATTATAAACTTCTTATTTTTCTATTGTTCGATTTCCCCGAATTTGTCCAATATCCGATTATAGGCTTCGGCAGCAGCTCCGTTTCCCCAATCGTATATAGTGAATTCGCCCATTCCTTCTCCTTCGGAGCTTGTTCGTCCCCCGTGGCCGTAATTCTCCATCGTGAATCCGTAATCTTTTTCCCCGAAAAACGGATAAACTTTCTCCCACTGTACTTGTGTCAACGGATTTTCGGGGCAGTACATCATCACAAACGATGCTTTTAGTGCAGCAAAGCCTCTTTCGATATACTCACGGTTATTCAGCAGTTTTCCGTATTGTAAAATAAGCTCAGCAAATAAACTTTCGCGTGAATCGTTCCACTCGCCGTCCGCATTAAGGACTCCAAATCCACCCAGTACATTTACAAACATATATGGCGGTTGCCACGATGCTTGTGTCATCAGCAATTCATCCAGTGTTCGCTGACCAGATCTCAAATATTTTCTGTTGCTTGTCGTGCGATAACACTCGTACAGGGCTTCTGCCGTCCAAAACATGGAAAAATTATTTTGCTTGTGCATGTTATTGCGTAGAACTTTTTTCCCGACCAGATCTTGTGAACCATACCGGGAACAAGACCAGTAGGTCTCAAAATCTTCCCAGCGTCCCGTAGGGATAACCTCACGGATCACCGCCTCCATAGCTTTAAGCGCAGCTTCCTTATATTCCTGCTTCCCGGTCAGCTCATGCAGTTTCAGAAGAAAGGTTACCGACAGGGATGTTTCGGGCGAATCGTTCAGGTGCTCCATCGGCTCAAGTTTATCGAGCGACAACCATGCCGGAAAAAAACCGTTGGGATATTGGGTTTTCAGCAGCGATTTGGCATAATTCTCGGCAAAATCAAGCAACCGGATATCTTTTTCCAACTCATCATACCAACGAAGCATCAGTAAACCCGTCCAGCTCATATCCAGAATATGAAACGGCGATTCGCGGGGGTTCCACGTATATGGATTCCGATTAGAGTTGCCCCAATAATGGGTATCCCAACCTTTGCTGCGGTTGTATTTTCTACCGTCAATTTCCACTTCGTGCATTTCGGTGCCGATAAGTCCGTAAAAAAAACCGTTGAGCTGTGGAAAAGAGAGGGCCAGCTCTTTGGTAAGCCGGGCTTTTTTCATCAATTCCTCATTGCCTGTCCTCCTGGCATACCGGTACAATCCGCTTGCCGAGCGAAGAGAGCTAAACCACGCCTGGTTCCAGACAGACCTGAATTCTCGCTCGTTTACCTCACCCGGATAATTGGGGCTTTGTGTTACATTAACGATAAAGGCAGGCGCACCCACTTTTCGCCCTTCAACTTCAAACTCCTGCCACACGCTTTCCTTCCAGTTTTTAAATGCCCAGTCATACGTGTGTTCTATGTAAGGCTCCAAATCGCCTCTTATGGGATTACCAGCTCTGTAGGCTTCTCTCCCCCAGTTTGACCAGATAAAATCCAACGGTTTTCTAAAGGGATTTACGATAGAACCTTCATCCGTATAGTGCAGCAGATAAAATCCGATTTCCACTTTTCCGGCCGGATATTCCGCTCCTTCAGTACGTTCGAAAAGAACATGGTCGGCGACGCGGCTATCACTCATTCCCAGCGTCAGCGTGTTGGTTTCGGCACTCAGGTCCAGGTACCACCGTACAGGCGTACCTCTCTGCATAACGCTTAAATCGGGAATGAGCGCAAGAACTTGATCTTTATCGGCGATAATAAGCGCCGGTGAACGGAAAACATGCTGATCGATCACGTGATTATCGGTAGGAGTCAAATGGGGCGACCAATGGAAAGAGGGAGTAAAGGCCGGTTTAAGGGTCAGTTGCCAGTCATCTTGCCGCAGCAGTTGGTCCAGGGAAAAGGTGAGTTTCACATGCAACGTGTTCCGGTCTATTATTCTCACCGACCTTTTTCCCTTTTCATCTCCCATCCGGTCGTATTGCATATGCTCAAGGGCTTTGCTGAAATTATGCGGGACAGAAATTTGTTCCTGAGCAAATACACTCCAATAAAACAGGGCGATCCACGCAAATCCGATCACAAAAAAACGTTTCTGCATACCAACTAATCTATTCTTTCTAGTGTAATTAAATTCAGTTCAAATAAGTCGGCATTCCCGTTTTTCCGGATATGAAACGTTATCGAATTCGTTTGCTGAGTGAGTTGAATATCACCCACATGAACTTTTTCCTTGTACTTTTCCTGACCGGCTTTGGTCGATATCCATTCCGAGAGTTGGTTTTGCCTTTGCCAAACCTGAAAATCGGCACCGTTTACCCGTTCGTGATAAGTAACCAGAACCTTGTAATTTCCTTCGGGAACGTCCGTGAGCATAATCCTTGCGGCACCCTGACCGTAGGCTGTCAGCATAAGGCCTCTGTCTAAAATCACCCCGATTCCTCTTTCGGGAGTAACTTGCATTAACTGCGGAAAATAGACATGAGCAGAAGGCAGGTAAACCTCGCGTAATTCAGCAGTAGGTTCCATTTTTTCCTTAAGGGGTTGTGACGCATAAAAAAATGCTACCGATGTGTAATCTACCGGAAAATTATTGCCTGATTCGCCGTGTTCCATTCCGTGATAAATCTCTTTCTCGAAAGACAATTTGTCGGAAAGGAAGAAGCGGTAAGCACCGGTTCTGTTCATAGGCAGAGAATAATCCAGCGAACCGTGAACAGGCATGCTTATTCCTCTGTCCCAACGGTCGAGTAGAGCATACCAGCCACCGTTATAATAGTCTTCCGACCCCGTGCCATGCATGCGTGCCTTTCCGTCTATACGCGTGCTGTCATCTCCCTCGAAGAACAGTGTCATCCCCGGACGAAGTCCTTGTGCCAGGTGAACGGTTCCTACATAATGACCCTTACCCGCTGTTTTCAAAAACGTATAAAATTTACCCATATCGGGTTTTTCCCTCTTCCAAACGCTGTAAAATTTTCCTTCGTCTTTTAGGCTACGCTTCGTGTTGTTGTAATAAACCTTCACATTCACCTGGACGGGATTTTGCTGCACGCTCTTTCTTTCTCTGTAAATTAGTCTCATGGAAGCTGCACGGTCATAAGGCATGGGTAGATAACAGTAGTTGGTTGTTCCGTACCTGCCCATCAAGATACTTCGCATGGCCGGTTTTCCATAAGCATAACCAAAGAAATCTGCAACCGGGGCATGGATGGACTCCACCTTTTCATCGTCCCATTTCGCCGAAAGGATAATATCTTTATAAATACCCTCGAACGATGTTCCTCCATCTATTTCGAATCCAACAATGCGTCCTGCTGTTTTTTTATCGAAAAATGTGAACTCCTCTCCCGGTTGCAGCGTAAAGCTTTTTTGTTCCGTTTTAATTCCGGCCGACAACCCCGACGTATAATTTTGTACCGTTGGAAAAATACCGGACCACAACGTGCTTATTTCCGACAAAAGCTCCCGGTCGGATTCCGAGAAGTTCCCTGTCCAACTTTCCACATCCATGCCCGGCAGCTTTCGAGCTTGTATCTGATGAAACATGATCTTTTCTCCTTCAAACACAACCTTCAGTGATTTTTTGAACGGGATGGGAATGTAGCAGTAATATCCACCAATTTCATTTCCGCAAACCGGTTTTACGAACGGATACACTTTTCCCGAAAAGAGATCCGTAAACCGAATCTTCAAACGCGGTGTTTTTTCGCCATCGAAATAAAACGAAAGAAAGTCGTTGGTAGGGGTAGGAGTCCAGATCCTGTTTACCACACCGGGACCTTCAAATTCTGCAAGGACAAGGTGTCCGTTTTCCTTCCGGATATAGGAGTATTTTCCCGAAAAACCGTCGTCGTTTCCCCACGTTCGATCGTAACTCGATTCTTGGTCTATAAGTTGATTGTGACGGTAAGCGGGAAGCAAATCCACTCGTTTTAGTAACGCCAGTTCTTTCCGGAATGTGTGTGTTTGCGAATATGTGTTTAAACTGCAAATAGATACTAATATGACACTCAGAAGAATTTTCAGCGATATCTTTCTCATTATTCCTCGGTTTTTAATTAACTTCCAATTGCTGCCAATCGGGTAATTGCGGGAATTTGGCATGTGGTTCAGATTGGTACCAGAAACACACAGACGAAATATCCGATTGCTGCGGTAAATAACGACCGCCGTGCCGCCATCCCAAATCCTGAATGGTTATGCGCAAGTCTTTTTTGAAACGGATGGGATCCATTATGTGCCACCTGTACAGTCCGAAACGTTGTCCCGATCTGTACGTAATATCGGGAGACAATACCTGAACCAGGCCCGCATAAGGTGTGGTAAATGTAACGTACTTTCCTTGCCTGTCAAAATTGTAGGATCCGCAGAAATAATCTTCAGTACCCGTTCCGATGATGGTCGGGAATTTTTTGTCTCCATCCATAAAGAACTTAATTTCTCCTTCGCCCCACCAACCGTTATTGTTTACTTGCCAGGCCATGTACACACCTACGTAATGGCCTTCTCCCTTAATGCCGTCGACGATTGTATAATCGGATGTTTCGTTCACTTTCGTACGTCGGTACTGCGCATGAAAATAGGCGGCATCTGCCGGAACATCAGTCAATGTGTAGTCAATCTGATAATACAGGTTCATGGCTTCGGCATCGTTGATGTTGGTCATGGTTATTCTGCATTTCCTGCGGAAAGGCATCACCCAGTAAGAGTTAAACGCGCTACCTGGATTTACCGTAACAGGCATCGAGTTCAGGGGTGCATATTCATTCCATCCCATACCGAAAAAATGGCCGATCGGGCACTCCACCGAGGGTTCAGTCTCGTCATCCCAGTATACGCGGATGATTGAAAAGCGCCAGTTGCCTGTAGGGGTCATCCAAATATGTTGGATGGCGCCGGGCCCTTCAATTTCAGCCATAGTGAACGTTTCTCCCGGATTGATACGTACATAAGGATTTACTTTCCATCCTTGTCCCAAATCACGTGCGGCATGAGTAGCATTAGCCGTATTCCGGGGTGCATTGGGGTCGGGTATAGCCATACCTCCTTTTCCTTTCTCCCCGGTAAAGTTTTCGGGGCTGATGGAGCGGGTCTCCGCACTGGATAGCCTGTACAGGTTACCCATATTCATATCCAGGCCATTGAATTCACGGTTTTGAGCAAAAATACCTGCCGTGAAAACAAATAATAAAAAAGTAATGTAAATTGATTTTAAGTTCATAGTTGCTTATTTTATTTGGTTCTACAATATTTTAATGGAATAAACTCCTGTTTTTGCAATGAATAGCAGATTTGGATTATCATTATCGGGCAAATATAAAATTTCTTCGTCATTTAACGTGTAATTATCCTGAATTAAATAATTAACGAATTCTATTATAAATCAAGCATGTTACCGCTAATATTGTACTTTTCTACTTCGATCGTTCCATACACCACATTCAAGATCGGCCTGCCAGCTTTAAATTCAACTGTTCCAAATCCCGATCGGGCACTGATAAAACACTTGAAATCACCAATCCGGGAATCGATATATAAGGTTTTATCCACGGCGTCGTAATAAATGCCGGTTAATCCCTGCAGCAATCCGTAACTGGCCATTGCCCGGGCATACCAATGCCCACACTCGTACTCGTCAAAAGGATTTCTTACGGAACCGTCGTACCTGTCGCGACATACCCTCACAATTTCCAAACCCTTTTCTACCTCTCCTTTCAACATCAGATGGCTTGCCACCTGGTATTCAATTCCGGTCCAAACCTCATTACTATAAACAAAAGGTAACGACAATGCTCCTCCTTTCGGCCATGAACAGAGCAATAGTCCTCCGTCTTCACCACACGCATAAGTCGGCCGTTGCGGATTATAATGATCCAGCAGTGTTTTTCTCAAATTATATTTATAAACGGCTTCCAGGTGGCTTTTAACCATATTATTGTCAATAATTTCGGGTAGTCTGCAGACCGAAGCCATCCACATTCCCAAAATCCCATCAGAAAGACAGCCGGTACCGTACTGATATTTCGGACCTTCCTTTTTGAGTAAAGCCATTGCTTCACTTGAATAACTACCACCAAAAGATTGCACATCTACTGGGTTGGGAGCCTCTAACCCTTCCCATTGGATTTTCTGGATAAAATATTCACCGTCAAATAAATCATTCTCAATGTATTTTTTACCTTTATCCAGTAACGACTGGTATTCTTTGTAAGGTTCCTTGAGGGTTTTGCACATTTCAATAAAAGCCGTGAGTGCTCCCAAATAAAAACTGGTGCACATCCCATCGGGCCCCCAAAATTCAATATCATACGTATTGTGATGCGGTTCTTCGAGGTATCCTTTCTTTTTCGGATCCCAGGTACGGATACAATAATCGAAGCTCTTCTTCACGTACGGGAACAACGACTTCATCCATTCCGTATCGCCGCTAATTCTCCATTCTCTATACACTTTCATGATTCCTCCCAACTGACCATCGGCAGCAGCATGGAAATTATGGTCGGTGGGAGTAATGGGAATATTCGTCCTGAAATTCTGGTGCCCCGCTTCATTCTGACTTATTTTGAATTCCGTCTCACGTAATGTCCTTTCTAAAGTGGGGAAAAGATGAGGAATAGCCTGTGCATAATTCCAGACATGAGTGCAACTTCCGTGACAACATCCCGAATCGTCGTTACACCCTTCCCACGCCCAAAGCCTCCCATCAGATACACGTAAAACGGTAGGTGATTTCAATATAGTCAGATTCGCAGCAACTGCTTCCAATACTTCCGCAGGAAGGGTAGAATCATAAAACGATTTACAGAATAGTTCGGAATTCCTCCTTAAAGTTGTAGAATTTTTGTCCCAATACTTGATTAGACTGTCTAAATTCTCAAAACGGGTTGCATACCATGGACGATAATTGGAATCCTGTGAACCTACAATACCCAATTCCCCGGGCCCTTTAATTTCCCATCCGTCCGAGTAATCACTTTCAAAATCAGCCAGCACAATAGCTCCAGGAGAGGGAGAGGAGAGTATCTCATCGCGACGATCGGTCAGCATGAACTGATCGGCCAAGATATGCCCCCACGCAGATGTATCAATATCCATGATTTTCAACCGAGCATTTTTTCCTCTATGTTTGCTCAAATCCCAGATTATTTCTGTTAATTGTTCTGTATTTTTACCTGTTGCGGTTTCTACAATTTGGCCATCAATTAACAGATTAACAGCAGTTTTCTCTTTCTGACTACCACCTCCCACCAAAAATTTGAGGTATTTTCTGTTGATGATAAACTCCGGCGAAAGCAGCGTTCCTACCTGCCCATCACCATTCGGATCGAAGGAATTCAACAAGGCTTCTCCTGCAAAACCCGATACTTTTTGTTGGTTCTTTACCGCTCTCTTTGTAGTTTTACCTGAAAATGCCGCACCTGTGACGACCTGCTGCCCGATAGAAAGATCCGACTGAGGAAGATACCAGCAGAAATTGACTTTCACTGTTTTTTCTTCACCCGGTTTCATTTTTATCGGCAAATACACAGAAGCGCCCGGAGAAACTCCTTCAACAGGAGGATTATCAACAATTTTCGCATTTCTGATATTTTCCCAAAGGATGGTTTGCGCATCAAACCACCCACCCCTGAACCAACAATGGTCCGTTACTGCGTTAACGTTATCGAGATATATGGCAAAACCTCCGGTAACGCTGTTACCATCAACACCGGCCCTGATCATTCTGAACCCGTTTGTCTGCTCCAATATATGCCCGTTATCGTCGATGAAATTACGCGCATTATAGGAGAAGACAGCCTCAATCGCATCACGGGACCTATTCTTAAACGAATATTCCAGCACGCCTACCGGCAGGCTCGAATTATCTTCATCAGTGGGAACAAAAGGGCTCCAGCCGGTAATTTTCACATCCAGTGGAATATCCTTATCTTCCAATTCAATAATCCCAAAAGGGAAACGAGCGAGGAAAGAACCCTTTTCAAACCTAGGCAATCCATAATTCCGGTTACCCAAACCATTTCCACTACCATGCGGGCCAAACAGTTTCCAGGTAGGAACGATTGATTCCAGCACTTTCGCTCCATTTTTTACCCCTTTAATGCTGATGGCAGCAAAAGTATAGGGAGTATTGTATATTTCCGGACGATGGTTAACCGATAAGTGAGAAATAGCTCCGGTTCCTTCCAAGCAAAACATGCCGGCACCTATACCTCCAATCGGGAAAGCCACTTTGCTTAAATATTCATTCCTGTATACTCCGTTGTAGTCCCTCTCGGTTCTTTCAAACTGAAAATGCAGCTTTTCGGGATTATTTGGCCCCAACAGAATTTCTGCCGAGGTGAAACCCGGGATATTTGTCGCGGCGATCGTGCCTAACCCAATTTTCTTAAGGAATTCCCTGCGATTGTTATTCATTTTTACCATTAAAGTTTAAATTGATTTCAGTAACTACGTTATCTTAAGGGTGTCGAGTCTTTATCTGTCGGATAAACTGTTGTGGTGAGATCGGGGTGATCCCAAAAACAAACTGTTCACCTTTTTTAAACGGTGATTTCAATTCGAAGTTTTCGATTGAAATACCTCCCGGTATGGGAGTTTCACTTGCCCAATAAGTAAAACGCCCGTTGACCAATCCTGTCAGTTTCTCCTGAGGGTTCTTTTGTATCCAATATTGCGTTGCTCTTTTTCCGTTAAATTTCCAATGTTCATTTGTTCCGGCAGCGTACGCCGCTTTACTGTAATCTTTTTCATTGGGTGCCGCAATAAAATAAGCATCACCCTTCCAACTGCGTATCATCTCTTGTTGAGAAAAACATTCATGTGGTGTAAAATGTATACCCTTGTAGTCGGACCACAAATCGAGTGAGGATTTTTCTCCGTCTTTAAAGAAAAGCGTTCTCAAACGGGCTTTGTTACCCATTGTCGCAGTTGTTATGAAATAATCCAGATCCACAGAATCATCATACGTATTGGTGGTTATCTCAAATTCGTAAGGGCGGGATTCAAAGAAACGAAGGCGGGTATACACTTTAGCCCCATTATCAAAAGGTTCGGAAAAGATAAATACTGTCAACGTCTCCTCCCCGTCAATTTTTTCAATGACTCCCCGCGCCGGATATGCCCCTTCTAGCGGTAAGACAGCCATAGAGTCATTAGAGCTCCAAAAACGTTTTCCTCTTTCTCCCTCATCAAGGCTACTCATTTCAAGCTCCGACAATCCACGATGTTCACTTCCCTTTGGGATTGGTTCAAAAGCGATGAAGTTCATCACTTCTGCAAATTCATATTCCAAATAGGGGGTGTAAATTCTGATCAATCCTCTAGGACCGGGCAAGGGAGCTAAACCCACAATGATACCGTTGACATGCCCCCATACCGGCATTGCCGGTTTCTCTTCCGCTGGTAGTATCCAGGATCCTACAGTGTCGGGAAGCGCTAGTTGTTTCCAGTCCGGTAAACTTTGCTGAGTGTATGAAGGAGTTATTATCAGCAGAAATAAAGGGAGTAAGAACTGTTTCATATTTTTTATAAGCGATGATAATTTTACTTTATCTTTGTTAGTCTTGGAATTTACCCATATCCGCCATTTCAACCTTCATCAGAAAAACATTGTAGGGCATCCACATCGACATCAGGAAATAGAGACTTTCCCCGCTTACCGACAAGGGGTGAAAGTACGATCCGTACAATTGTGCATAATCTTTTCCCGCAGCCAATTCGTACGGTTCACTCCAGGGACCGGTAACCTGTTCTGCAGTGCGCATGGTGATATTGTACCGGTCACCATTGAAATAAGCTATAAACCATTTGCTGAACGTCTCATTATAAATGAATGACAGTTCTCCTACTTTATCATCAATAACAACGGTTGCCTGATTTTCATCTCCCGTGATCCATTGACCGGAAGATCCGTTCCAATACTCATAGCGCTCTCTGTTTTCGATGTCTTGTTCACGAAAGCGGGCAAGAACGGCTTTGCTGTCTCTGCCGGTCTGTGTGCCGATCATATAGACGTACCCGTCTTTCTTAAAATACCCACCTTGTCCGAAAGGGCTATTGGAAGAGAATGTGATGGTTTCACATTTCTGCCATGTTTGTCCGTTATCCGTTGATTTGTACATCCCGGAATAATTGGTGATCCAGCCGGTCCAGTTTCTCATATTGAAGTAATGGACATAATCGATACCGTTGGCACGGACGGCAGCTGTAGGAATGGAGGTCCAGTCACCATTACCCGATCCGTCTTTCCCACCATATACGATTTCACGGGCATCCCCCCTGGCATCGGTAGCCATACTGCTGAAAGCAAGTCCGTCTTCCAGGTCTTTATCCTCCGAGAAAGCCAACACATTACTTCTCCAACTCCCTCCGTTAGGGCCTGGATTGGCAGGATTTGGCTTAAAATCGCGCCCGAATGTATCGCCAAAAAATATTCCGTATCTACCCGGTTGCATCTCCCAGACAACCCCCAGATCAGTTCCTCCCACATTCCATTTCAATGTATTATTGGGGCTAGGAAAGGTTTCTCCAGCCATAGGGGCTCCGGTAACACGTGCTATCCGGCTTACTGTACGAATAAAAAAACCCCACCGGTTGTCTACATTAAGCGAAACTTCCTTGGAAACGTTTCCATCCAGATAAACGGCCTTCAGTAGGAGTTTGAAAAAATCAGGATCGGAAGGCTGCACTGTATATGTAAAAAGGTAAGACGATGAAAGCTCACTCCGGTTAATCTTTTGCGAATAACTTTCTCCTCCACTTTTGCTAACCATTAAATAATCAATGTCATCAATATTTTTAAACGTAAGAATTGCAGAAACAACTTTTGTCTCCTTATGGGGTGTAAGATCGGTTTCAGCTGATGAGATCTCATCAGCAGGCACATAAGGCTCAGCGCCTTCTTCTTTGCTACAGGACAATACAATCATCGTAACAATAACAAAGGATATACATATAAAATAATTTTTTCTTTCCATCTAAATTCTACGCACAATTTTCAGCAAACAAGGATTAAAAGGGTGTACCGCCAGGAAGCATCATTAACGGTATGCACCTGTCCGTGGTACACCCTTATCGAATAAATTACAACTTACCGATCATCATTTAATTTCAATTACAGCTCCTTCTGAAAAAACCCTGTCCGTAAACCCTTCCTCTCTTGCTTCGGCAGTCAGAAAGCCCAGCAATTTAACTATAAACCTGTACTCTTTATCCGGATTTATTGTAATATTTGCTGACTTAACTTCATTGAATACGGAAACTTTTTGCCTGTAGATGCCATTTTCAACCACCTGAATACTTGTCTCCAAAGGCCTTCTGAAATCTTCAGGAATATTGTCCGGTATCTGCCACGACAGCGTAATCACATTCCCCTGTTGAGTGTATGATAAATTTTCCACTTTGGACAAAGAATGATTGAAATCTTTCCTGTCGATAATGTCTCTATCGTAGCACCCGGTAAACAGGATCAAGGTAAGTGCTGCAATAATTAATTTTTCTATTTTTTTCATACGATATTGTTTTACTATTTTACACTAAGGTTGTACAGAACTCACCTATTATCGCGCTTGTTCTACAACCATAACATAGGTTCTTACCCGGAGGATTAGTATCCGGGGTTTTGTGTATAGTTACCTTTAGCCCACTTCATCTGATTTTGCGGGATAGGGAAAAATTCATCACGTCCGGCAGTAAACCGGGCGTTTGCCATCCATGAGAACCGGGTTTTCTCCACGGTAAAATAGTTGTTCATAATCTCTTCCAGATTTCCCCAACGCTGCAAATCGAAGAAACGACGTCCTTCACCGGCCATTTCCAAGCGGTTTTCCCACTGCATTGCTTTCCAGGCAAAATCTTTATCCCAGACACAATTCTCACCCGGCTTGTAAATCTCAACATGATAGTTCATTACCGATGTTCCGTCTGCTTTGATTAACCAATCGGCACTATTAGCAGCTCGTTCACGAACTTTGTTGATGGGTGCTAACGCTTCGTTCCACCTGTCCAACTGAATAAGTACTTCGGCTTTCCAGAGCAAGACCTCATCGTAACGAATCATCCGCTTGTTCATAGAATTGAACTGCCATCCATCATACAAAAGACAATCACAACCGGGGTGAGGCAATTCTTTTACTGATTTCAGCCAACCGTATTCGGCTCCATTCCTTATCCCCCTGCTCTCAAAAATCAAGCCCGGATCGTATTTCCACGGATGTCCGGGGACACCTGCAGTATGGCTAAAACGAGGATCCCAACTATATTTTCCGAAATATTCCGGATTTCCAGCTTCCACAAGGGCAATGTTATCACTTCCATCCGTATTCTTGATATAATCTCCGTAACTGTCTTTATTGTAATCGTCAAACAAAGGTAATCCGTCAGGTCCTGTTTTAAAGGCATTGCCCATATTGTAGCTTATGTGGTGGAATCCGCAACATTGAAATCCGCCCCAGTTCCAGGGGTGATTCAACCCTTCCCCCCGGTTTATTTTTCCTCCGGTAGAACTGCCATCATCAATGGAATATTGAATCTCCCAGATTGATTCCTTCGTATTGTTGTCGGAAGTATGGATAAAGTTTTCTCCGAAATTTCCACAAAGACCCACTTTTTCACCTTCCTGATCGGTAATCTTATTCAGGTAAACCAACGCTTCCGTAAGCCTGTCTTTGTTTATATTGATTACCTGATGCCTGTCGTCTTGTTCGTATGCCATAAACATTAATGTTCTGGCAATCATAGCCGTTGCAGCATTTTTATCTACCCTGCCTTTTTCAGGTTGTGTAGCCGGCAAAGCATTTTCCGCATCTTTAAAATCACTAAGAATCCGCTCCCAAAGATACTGATCATTCGGAAACTTGGCGTCTTTGTTAGGAATTGCTTCAAATTCACCCGAACTACCTACCACATTTTCGTCGATATACGGCATATACTTGAAAAACTGTTTTAACCTGAAATGTACGAAAGCCCTGATAAACTTCATTTCTCCTATTCTTACGCTTTTCAACGGATAATCTTCCTCGGCGATATTGTTCAGTTTCTGTATTGCGGTGTTGCTGCGCTGAATAATCTGATAAGAAACATACCACGGATAATCTATCGGCCAGCCATTTGCTGTCAGGTTCACAAAGGTTTCCATGAAACCCCATCCATCACCTCCGTCCCAAACGCCGCCTCCTCCTTTATAGGAGTCGTCGGAACGCATGGATCCGGACCACCAGGGCGAAAAAGGCGAATCCCAGGAAGGTATGTCGGTAATCCTTGCGTAAGTTGCCGTTACAAAACCTTCCATGTCTTCGGGAGAATTTAGTAAGCCTTCATCCAACACTTGTTTAGGATTCACTTCCAAAAGATCGGAGCAATTGTTTGCCGTAATGAGGAAAGCGATGAGTAAAAAGATATATTTTAATTGTTTCATAATCTATAAATTTAGAATGTTACATTAACTCCAAAAGCCATCGTAAGCGGTGTCAAATATCCGTACCCGGGCATTTCCGGATCAAAACTGGTATACTTGTCGCTTCCCCATCCTTTCTTAAGCGTAAGCACATTGCGCGCCGAAGCGTAAATCCTAAGGTGCTGCATCATCATTGCTCCTGTAAGTTTCTTGGGGAAAGTGTATCCCAATTCTATGTTCCTCAGCTTCAGGTAGGATCCGTCTTCCACAAAATAGGAAGAAAACCGTTGTTCACTGTTGGGATTTGAATTGGATACAGCCGGGATATCGGAATCGGCATTATCAAAATACCAGGCATTCAGGATTCTTTTTTCGTGATTCTTTCCTGCAGGAACAGAAATATTCCACAGATCACTTTCCTGTTTCCAGATATTATTTACCTTATTACCATACACTCCCTGGAAAAAGATATTCATATCGAAATTTTTGTACCCGAGGTCAAAGGTAATCCCTCCGAAAAAATCCGGATCGGTAATCCCGATAAAAGTCCTGTCATACAACTCATCAATAACTCCGTTGCCGTCCAGGTCTTTATAACGAATTCTCCCGATAGCTTTTCCGGTCTGCTCGGCATGGTTATCCACTTCTTCCTGCGTTTTGAATATTCCGTCCGCCACCATCCCATAAAGGATATTAGGCGTTCTGCCAATTACAAAATCACGCATACCATCTCCCGGATAGCGGTTAATCACATTTTCTGGAAGTTCGACCAGCTTTGTCCTGTAAGAGCCGATATTAGCCGTTATAGCATATTGAAAATCAGCAGTAGGGTTATTTCTGTAAGTGACTTCAAACTCAACACCCTGATTATTCATATTAGCCCCATTGATCCATGGTTCTCCTCCTTCACCCATTGCGGCAATGTAGGGGACCTGTACCAGTACATCGTTTGTTTTTTTAAAATAATAGCTTAATGAGCCAAATAAACGTTGATTCATAAAACCAAAATCCACAGCAACGTCGGTTTGTTTTGTCGTTTCCCATTTAAGATTAGGGTTTCCCAACCAGGTTCTTCTGTAACCTGACCAGAGGGGGCCACTTTCGTTACCTTCTATCGGGTAAGATGTACCAAAATAATCGGTTGTGAAAGGAGTGGAGGTATATCCGCGGGGTAAACCTTGTACACTTCCGTTAGCACCCCAGCTTGCACGAAGTTTTAAGTCAGACACAACTTCGATATCAGCCATAAAGGGTTCGTTATTAATCCTCCACCCGGCCGATACCGCAGGAAAAGTAGCATATCGGTTGTTCGAACCGAAAAGTGATGAGCCGTCACGTCGTAAAGTGAACGAGAGTAGATATTTCGAGTCATAGGCATAATTCATTTTACCAAAGAGCGAGAAATAGGTAAATTCATCTGCAGAACTACCCAGGGAATATTTTGTACCGGTAGTCACCCCAATGTGTGCAAAATCCCTGTCTTCCAAGTATATTCCCTCTCTTCTGGCCGAAAATCCTTCCTGTACAAAACGGGTAAACTCAGTACCGGCTACTGCATCAAGCGAATGCCTTCCTGTAGTCAGATTATAGGAAAGCGTATTGGTCCAGACATAACTCAACGGATGGGACTGGTAACTCCCTACGTAATTCTCCCCGTCGCTGTTCCTTCCTCCTGTTTCAGACCAAATACCATCTACCACTCTGCTATAAGCGTTTCCGTAATCTACTCCAAACTGAGTACGTGCCGAGATCCCTTTCCATATATCGAGGTCCAGGAAAACATTCCCGATTATCTTCACGTAATTGTTAATATTATCCTTATTCATTGTCAATACACGTACCGGATTGGTAAAGTCATCAAAACCGGGAGCTCCCGCCCAGTTACCATTAATGTCGTAAACGGGACCTGCAGGAGGATTGATCATCGCCCAACGGGTCTCATTCGCATCCCTGTACTGCAGGTAGCTCAATGCGATATTTTCACCAATTTTCAGCCGGTTGTTCAACAGTGCATATTCATTATTGGCACGCACCGAATATTGTCTGAAAAAGGTATGAATTTGCGTACCCTCGTTATTGTAATAACCCAGTGAAAACAAACTTTTGGACCGGTCTGTCCCCTGGGATACAGTTACCTGGTGGTTTGTCATCATGGCGGTACGGTAAATTTCATCCATCCAGTTGGTATCCGAACCCCTGGCTGTTTTTTCCGGATTAAGCCATTCTGCAGGTTTCACCCCATCAAGAACTGCCAATCCGTTGTCGTTTCTGTGCCAGGTAAAATCATAGGTATTAGGCAACGACATAGATACACCATACACTTTCTCATCATATGCCTGTGCCCTGAAAGCCGCTATTCCATACTCTTCCGCATTCATTAACGTGGGTTTGTTAACAACAGAACTGAATGAAACACTTCCGTTATACTCAACGGATATAGCGCCTTCTTTTCCTTTTTTAGTCTGGATAAGGATGACGCCACCCGATGCACGCGCACCGTATATACTCGCTGAAGCAGCGTCTTTCAATACCTGAATTGATTCTATGTCCCCGGAATTGATGTCCCTGAGGTTAAGATTTTCCGTGGGCATCCCGTCCAGCACAATCAACGGCTTTACACCACCAGAAAGAGAAGAAAGCCCCCTCACTTGAATGGTTACTCCTTCGGCTGGATTCCCCCCGTTTGTGGTGATATGGACTCCGGAAAGTTTTCCCTGTAACGCCTTCATAGCGTTGGCCGAAGGATTTTTAATGATATCACTGCTGGTTGCTATGGAGACGGATCCGGTAAGATCGGCTTTTCGTTGTGTCATATAACCTGTGTAAACCACTTCTTCAAGCATGGTTGCATCATCTTCCATAACTATATCAATTACGGTCATTCCTCTCACAGGGTGTTCCACTGTTTTCTTTCCTATAAAAGAGAAAACCAGTATCGACTCTTCCGAAGGGACATTTAACTGATATTTACCGTCTACATCGGAAGTAGTACCGATAGTAGTACCTTTTACATACACACTTGTTCCCGGTAAAGGTTCATTTGTACCTTGCTCTGTAACGATTCCCCGGATGGTTTTTGCCTGTTTTATTTCGTCAGGCATTTGGATTGCGAAGGTGTATACATTGATTCCCAGAAACAAACAAGCCAAAACGAGTTTGTTGATAAAATTTTTCATATGATATTATTTTATTTTTAATTTTATTCTCTCTATGATGATCACTCATTCCCCCACAACTGAGGATCATTCCCTTTTGCTTTCCGCCATGCATCTCTCCAACGGTGCATATCCATATGATTGATAAACGGTTTCGGTTTTCTCATTTCCTGGGTAGGTGCAGGTGGAAGCATCACCGCATTTTCCTGATACCAGTAAGCGACAGTAGCCAGATCAAGGGTCAGGTTATTGTTATGTCCGGTCTCAATGGTTCCCTTTACTGCGGTTTCAAAAAAGATGGGATCGTTGATAAAGAACCGGTATACATGGGTTCTTCCCAACCAGCCTATATCGTTGTTTACCCTTGGATAACCGAAATAAGGATGGGAGAATGGTTCTTTTGGGCACCAGGAAGTGTTGAAAAAATCTTCGGTTCCGGTACCGATCAGTGAAGGTGTTTTTTCTCCGTCGATAAACCACATATCATCACCTTCACCGTACCACATAGGGGTAGGGGAGTGAACATAATAGTTAATCCCTACAAAATGCCCTTTCCCTTTTGTATCGATAAAGCAATAATTTCTATCTCCCTTCTTGTTGGGTTGCTGCGGTCCCGTTAGCGACCATTCTGTCTCTCCTTCGGGTAATGCTTCAGTAAGGCTGTGATTGTACCAGGCATGAAAACGTCCCGTTCCTTCGGGTAATTTAGTCATTTCCAGATAGTCGACATAGAAATAAAAGGCATTTATCGTTTTGCCGGTCTGATTTTCTATCTCAATTCTTGCACCTTTCCCGAAGGGCATTGCGAAATAACTGCTCATGCCGGTCCCGTTTTCAGGTCCAGCTGATAAAGGAAGAGAAGCATAATTATAGCGTTCATCCCACCCCTGGCCAAAGAACGGCCCGATAGGAGATTCCACGGAGGGATAGTCGTTCCCGTCCCAATACATCCTGATAATAATATCATTTCTGCTTAATTCACCCGGTGGTGGAGCAATGGTGACCCAGATGTGATTGATCACACCAACACCTTTAATTTCCGCAATCGTCCTTTTTTCACCGGGACGGAAAGGTTCCAGGTGGTCGCGATTTCCCCCTGTAGGATCGGTACTGGATATCCTCCTGTTTTTTACCCCCGATTTCAATTTTGCCAGCTCAAACATTTCCCCCACGGACTCTGTCTGGGAAAAGAGGGGGAGCGAAAGTACAATTCCCAGAATAAGAGTGCTTAATTTCAGCATTTTAAAATCATTTTTTTTCATTTCATCCATCTATTTAGTTTATAAGAATTTCAACTTTCGCAAGTATCAGTTATCAGACCTTGTGCACTAACAACGAGACATTTAGCTGTTTTGCGGGGACACATTCCGCGCAGCCTTGCGTTAAAAAAGAAAAGCTGTTTGAGCGTAAGCGAATTCTTTTCTTTCAGTAAGCAAGCGGCAGACGGGTCGCAAAAGCAGCGGGAATCGAGTGTTAGTGCCAACTAAAGAAGCTTGCGAAACTTAAATAAGAATCAGACTACTTTTCGCCATACAGAAGAACCTCCAACCTATCTGTACAATGGCCCGTAAACGGCGCATGCACGGTAATCCGCACCTTCGTTGTCAGATCCGAATGCCGACCAGGCATCGGGCCGGAAAATCTTTTCATCATCTACATTGTGCATATTCACGGGAATGGAAATTGCCGAAGCCAACGTAATCAAATCGGCCCCAATATGTCCGTAGCTGATAGCCCCGTGATTGGCTCCCCAATAATTCATTACCGAATAAACATCTGTGAATCGCCCTTTTCCGGTAATTCTAGGAACAAAAAAAGTAGAGGGCCAGGTTTTGTCCGTTCTTTTATTGATAATGTCGAACACATGAGCGGGAAAAGTAGCTGTCCAACCTTCGGCAATCTGCAATACCGGACCCAGCCCTTTTATCAAATTCAACCGGCACATGGTGACCGGCATCCCCGGTTTGGTCAGAAATTGAGAGGAAAATCCGCCTCCACGCATATATTCCAACGATGCAGGATGCCAGGTGGTGGCTTCAAGCATTTTAGAGACTTCTTCATCGGTAATCTCCCAAAAAGGCTTCATTACGGGATTTCCATCCTTATCCGATTGTTGCCCGGTTCCATCCAACGTACAGGAGCCCGAGTTGATCAGGTGGATAGCCCCGTCTTTCAACAATCCATCGGGCTTCCAGCCGCTAACTCGCTCAATGGCCTCGGGACTCCAATAGGTGCGTACGTCGGCAAACATTTGCGAAGTGTTGGTTAGCAAATGATTGAAAAGCATACTGATTCCGTTTAAATGATCGTCCTCGGTAGCAAATGTGAACGCTTCGCGTTTTCCGTTCCAGTCGAAAGAAGAGTTTAGGATAGCTTCCGAAAAATCGCCGTCCGGCAAGAAATCAGTCCATTGCCGTTGTCCCTGGAAGCCTCCTGCAATGGCATTATGCCCGAGCGCTTCTTCTCCGAATCCCATTTCATCGAGTTTGGAATTTCCAATCATTAAATCACGCATGACCAATGTCATCTTTACAACAAATTCCCAGTCTTTGTCTTTCTGTTCCCTGCTGTGTTTAAGGTGTTCCGGATTGAAATCTTCGCCTTCACGCGACATACAGTTTTCTTTTGTCCAGGCCAACGCTTTCTCAAATTCTTCTTTATCGTAAATTTCAAGTTGGATACGACGAAGGACTTCACTGGCATCCACCTGTTCAGTACGCATGCCTAAATAATCCTGCAAAAAATCGGGATTTACCATGGATCCACCAATTCCCATTGATACCGAACCAATAGCCAGGTATGATTTTCCACGCATAATGGCAACCGCCAACCCGGCACGGGCAAACCGGAGAAGTTTCTCTTTTACATCATCGGGGATTGCCCCGTCGCCAACATCCTGAACGTTTTTGCCGTAAATTCCAAAAGCAGGCAGCCCTTTCTGGTTATGAACAGCAAGCGCTGCTGATAAATAAACCGCGCCAGGGCGTTCCGTGCCGTTGAATCCCCAAACTGCTTTTGGCATAAGAGGATCCATGTCAATGGTTTCAGATCCGTAGCACCAGCAAGGCGTCACGGATAAAGTCAAACCGACCCCTTCTTTTTTAAATTTTTCGGCACACAAAGCCGCTTCCTTTACTCCGCCGATCGTTGTATCCGCAATGACGCACTTCACAGGCGATCCATCAGGGTATTTCAATGTTCCGGAATATAATTCGGCAGCACTTTTTGCCAGATTCATGGTCGTTTCTTCCAACGATTCACGTATTCCCCCGCGTCTTCCGTCAATTATCGGGCGAATGCCAATTTTAGGATAATTTTGTTTCATATATAAAAAACTTTTAGAATTTTAATTAAACGTTTAACTTAATGGAAAAAAGGGTAAGCACTTTACTCCTCAAATAAAAACCAATAGAGTTAAACGTTTAACTTAATAAAAAAATAAGAGTATAATTGCTTACAGGTACATCATGTTTTCGTTTAATACCAACTCTGCACCCACAACAACATTTTTAGTTCCTTCGCTTTTCATTTCAATTTGATCGATTAATAATTCTACCGCATTTTTTGCCATCTCTTTGATAGGTTGTTTAATAAAAGGTACGGCGTAGGGTAAAATATAAAAAGCGTCATTTTCGTCAAAGCACATGATTTGAATGTCTTTTTGGATATTGATATTGTTTCTGATCAACTCTTTTACTCCATTTATGGAAATTGAATTGGTTGTAAAAAACAAACCATCTGTTTTTTCTTTCTTTGATATTAAATTACATATAGCCCTTTTGATGTCATTTTTTAAAAAATCGTACCGGACTTCTTCTACCATTTCAGGATCGTAAATACCCGCATGTTTCATAGCATCCACACTACCGCGCTTTCGTTCATTTATATGGTAATGATCTTGTTTATAAGTAATCAGACCAATTCGTTTACACCCTTTCTTTATAAGCTGCCCGGTAGATCGATAAGATATCTCGTAATTATTGATCAACACCGAATTAACCGGCAATTCTGGAAAGCTCCTGTCAACCAACACAAACGGAATCTTATTGCTTATTAATCTTTTCAAAAGATACTGACTATTTTCAGTGGGCGTAATAATTAGTCCTTCCACTTGCCGGGCATACAGAAATTTCATTAAATTCTCCATTTCATTCAACTGCTCATTGGTATTTCCTATAATCACACTATACCCTCTTTGCTCGGCATAAATTTGTATATGTAAGGCCAACGCACCAAAAAAAAGGTTGGAAATATCAGCAATGATCAAACCGATGGTTCGTGACTTGCCTACTTTTAATCCCTTGGCTAACGTGTTGGGAATATAATTCAATTCCGAAGCCTTATCCAATATTTTTTGCGACATCTCACTGCTTACACGGCCTGACATGTTTTTACCATTCAAAACAAGAGAAACGGTTGCGGTAGAAACCCCTAACTCTCTGGCAATATCTTTTAAAGAGACTCTTTTCAAACCTGATGAAAAAATAATAACATTAATTAAGGCAAAAGTATAAGGTTAAACGATTAATTAAAAATATATTTGTATGTTTTACAACATATTATTAACATTTAAACGTAATTTAGAATAATTTTAAACAGAAAATTACACATTAAACCTGAAGTGCATGATATCTCCGTCCTGAACGATGTACTCTTTACCTTCCACGTTCATTTTTCCGGCTTCCTTAACGGTGGCTTCTGAACCGTATTGTATGTAGTCTGCGTATTTTATTACTTCTGCCCGGATAAATCCTTTCTCAAAATCAGTGTGAATAACACCGGCACATTGGGGTGCTTTCCATCCTTTCTGAAATGTCCACGCACGAACCTCCTGCGGGCCGGCAGTCAGGAATGTCTGAAGGTTTAACAATTTGTAGGCAGCTTTAATCAACCGGTTTACACCCGACTCTTCCAAACCGAGTTCAACGAGAAACATTTCCCGCTCTTCGTAGGTATCAAATTCAGCTATTTCGGACTCAATTTTTGCCGCCACGATCAAAATTTCAGCATTTTCTATCTTTACCGCCTCGCGAACCTGTTCTACGAATTTATTTCCACTTACGGCACTCTGTTCGTCAACATTACAAACATAAAGTACCGGTTTGGACGTTAAAAGAAATAAATCCCGAGCCACTTTATTTTCATCTTTGGTATCAAAAACAACAGTTCGGGCCGATTCTCCTCGCAGCAATGCTTCACGGATTTTTGAATAAACTTCAAAAGCCAGCTTCGCATCTTTGTCGCCGCCGGTTTTGGCTTGTTTTTCTACTTTTTGAATTCTTGATTCAATAGTTTCCAAATCCTTTAGCTGCAGTTCAGCATCGATTATTTCTTTGTCGCGAACTGGATTAATATTTCCATCAACGTGAGTCACATTTTCGTCCTCAAAACACCGCAACACATGTAAAATAGCATCCGTCTCCCGAATGTTGGCCAGAAATTTATTTCCCAATCCTTCCCCTTTACTTGCTCCTTTTACCAAACCTGCTATATCGACGATCTCAACGGTTGTGGGAACAATTTTTTGGGGATGGACCAACTCTGCCAACCGGTTCAGTCTTTCATCCGGAACAGTTATAACACCCACATTGGGCTCAATGGTGCAAAAAGGAAAGTTTGCAGCCTGTGCTTTAGCGTTTGATAAACAATTAAAAAGAGTTGATTTCCCTACATTAGGAAGCCCAACGATACCACATTGAAGAGCCATGTTTTCGAGATTGTTAGACCGTTACGCTTTTAGAGCCAAGTATCAGGGCTTCTTGACGAAAACGGTATGTGAATATTTTTGCGGGTGCAAAGGTACAAAAATTTACTTGGTTTTTCTAAATGTCCTTGGTTGAGGTTTGTTTTTGCCTTTTCCACGTAATTCCTTTGCTTTTGGATTGACAAAACCTTCGTTTCTTTTGGATTGAGCCTTTTTGGAACTATTAAACGACTCTTCATAGGAGGAGCGAAACTTTTTTCTCTCCTGTTCCTGTCCCGAAACAAGGGGTTGTTTTGATTTGGCCGGTTGGTTTTCGTTAGACGAATAAGCAATCGTCGTTTTTAATTCTTTCATTTCCTGTTCTTCCAACAACCGCCAATCGCCTAAACCAATACCTTTCAGTGAAATGTTCATAATCCGGACACGTTCCAGTTTCTCTACTTCATACCCAAAATATTCGCACATCCTGCGGATCTGGCGATTAAGTCCCTGAACAAGAATTATTCGAAAAATAAATTCCGATATTTTTTCAACTTTACACTTTCGAGTTACCTCTCCTAACACTGGCACTCCACTCGACATCCGCTGCACGAATTCATCGGTTACCGGCCTGTTTACAGTCACAACATACTCTTTCTCGTGACTGTTTCCTGCACGAAGGATTTTATTCACTATATCCCCGTCATTGGTAAGGAGAATCAACCCCTGAGAATCTTTATCCAACCGTCCGATAGGGAAAATTCGCTCGTGGTAACCTATATAATCAACAATATTGTCCCGCACACCTTTCTCGGTGGTACTTACTATTCCCCGTGGCTTATTGAAAGCCAGCAAGACAAAATCTTCCTCCGCTTTGGATTCAATAAGCAAACCGTTTACCAACACTTTATCACTTTTGCTTACGAGTGTTCCTATTTCTGCACGCTTCCCGTTTACTAATACCTGCCCCTTTTCAATGTATTTGTCCGCTTCTCGCCGGGAACAAATTCCGCTCTCGGAAATAAATTTATTAATTCGTACTGCCATTATAATCCGTATTTAGCTGATATTTCCAACATCCTTTCAATCGGTTTCACTGCTTTCAAACGAACCTCTTCTTCGACAAAAATTTCTGGACGTTCGTTCTTCAAACATAAATACAACTTCTCCAACGTATTCATTTTCATATAAAAACAATCGTTGCAAGCGCATGTAGAATCTTCCGGTGGAGCCGGAATAAATTCTTTATCCGGATTATCTTTCTGCATCTGGTGTAAAATCCCCGATTCTGTGGCTACAATAAATTGTTTATATCCTGAATTCCGGGCAAACGCAATTATTGACGATGTCGACCCAACGTGATCGGCGATTTCCAGGATATATTTCCTACATTCCGGATGTGCCAGTAACAATGCCTGTGGATACTCTTTTTTTAATTCAAGAATTTTTTCCAACGAAAATTGTTCATGGACGTGGCAAGCACCTTCCCATAAAAGCATATTCCTTCCCGTAAGTTTATTGATGTAATCTCCTAAATTTTTATCGGGTCCGAAAATAATCTTTT
>ENA-UOOK01001685-UOOK01001685.1-fermentation-metagenome-genome-assembly--contig:-NODE-1685-length-28602-cov-4.183592_pt1 | contig 28602 bp, 22 predicted proteins | sample MGYA00245777_ERZ724023 | MGnify/ENA primary metagenome ERZ724023 (study PRJEB28704, sample SAMN03018312) | fermentation metagenome | biome: anthropogenic terrestrial biome; feature: soil; material... | reverse complement strand
CCACCCGCACACTTGAAAGTGGCCAACATATTTCATTTTATACTGAAAAATCATTAAGTGTTATTGCAAAGCAGTTTGATAACTTGAAAGCCTTTACTCTTTCAACGGATGAGCGGTCAAAGCTGCTGTATGCATCCACGCTGGGCGGTATGGTCATCGCCCAGTCGGGTACCACCGCGGTGCATTCCATGGGCTATTCCCTGACCTATTTCAAGAGTATCGACCATGGGCGGGCAAACGGCCTGCTGCTTGCGGAATTTCTGAAGTTTATCCAGAAGGAAAAACCGGAGAAAATAGAGCTTCTTCTTGAAAAAATGCGGCTTTCTTCCCTTGCAGAATTTGCCGGAATTCTGGATGCTCTGCTGGGAGAAAAAGAAGCTGTGACCGCGGAAGAGGCAAAACTGTACTCTACGATTGCCATTCAGGCAAAAAATATCGGCAACTGTCTGGTGATTCCCACAGAGCAAGACCTGTTTGCCCTTTATAAGGCTGTTTTTGGATTTTAGTTTGGGGGTATGCGTGATGAACGATCGATTTAATAAACCCAAAATCGACTTAAAAAGTTATATTCCCTATGACCATTTCCGAACGGTGGAATCATTTGAAAGCAGAAAGGCAAAATCCGAGTTTAATTCGGAGGTTGAGCTGAAAGATAATTTTATGAAACGGCTGAGCTTTAAAGTGCCCTGGGATGGAAAGCTTTACGCTTATGTCCGGCAGACCGAGTCACTGCAAAAGCTTTTTACCGAGCATGGACTGACCTCCAGAGAAATTGAGTCCATCAGTTTTGAGGACTGGGACGGTCAGTTTGTGCTGATCATGGAAACCGCCGACAGGCGAAGGGATCTTTCCTTTTTTGTATCTGCCGATGATATGTGGTATTTGCTGGAACACTGCTGCCGTATTCCGAAACAGAAGTAATGGAATGAAGGATGTGTGATCGTTATGTTTTACTGTGATAAAGACAGGCTCAACGATAAAATTGTTCCCTTTTCCAAATTCGGAGATACCGGTAAAGGCGGTATCACCCGTTTTTCCCTGTCTCCCGCGGCTCTGGAGGCCAGAGCGGAATTTGTCAAACGTTGCAGAGCCTTAGGAATGGAAATCAAAACCGACGACATGGCTAATATTTACGCCACGCTTCCCGGCTCGGAAGATTTACCCGCCATTATGTCCGGTTCCCACATGGATTCGGTGCGCCGGGGTGGAAATTATGACGGTATTTTAGGCGTACTGACGGCTTTGGAAGCCGCCGAAACCATTGTGACGCAGAAAATCCCCCACCGCCATCCGGTTACCGTGGTAGTTTGGACCAATGAGGAGGGAGCGCGGTTTGAACCGGCCATGATGTCCTCCGGTGTCGTTACCGGAAAATTTGACAAGGTAAAAATGCTTGCCTCAACGGACACCGAAGGGGTAACTTTTGGAGAAGCGCTGGAAGCAAGCGGTTACAAAGGTTCGGAGGCGGACCGGATGTCCCCAAAGGATTATGCGGCTCTGGTGGAGCTGCATATCGAGCAGGGCCCCGTATTGGAGAGCGAAGGCATGGATATCGGCGTGGTGGAAGGCGTCTGCGGTATGGTCAACTATGAGTTCACCTTTGTGGGTCAGGCGGACCATGCGGGCACCACTCCCATGAAGTTTCGCAAAGATGCCCTTTACGCGGCCGTCAAGACGATTCAGTATCTGCATGACGAGCTGGATAAGCTGGACGGCAAACTGGTTTACACTACCGGAAAAATTTCCGCCCATCCCAATATCCATACCATTATCCCGGATGTGGTGAGGTTTACCCTGGACGCGCGGCATCAGGAGCCGGAGGTCATTAAGCAGGTGTTGGCGATCATCAAAGCGCTCCCTCCGGTTGTGGAAAAATGCGAGGCAAGCTATCAGGAAGCATGGTCGAGGGCGACGGTTTCCTTCTGTCCTGAGTTTGTAAATTTTGTGGAAAAAAATGCAAAGGAGCTGAACTATCCGGCCAAGAGAATGTACAGCGGACCGGGACATGACGCCCAGTTCATTACCGATGTGATTCCTACCACCATGATTTTTGTGCCCAGCGTGAACGGGCACAGCCACTGCGAAAAAGAATATACCCCCGTTGAAAACTGCCTGAAAGGAGCCAACGTGCTTCTCAATACGCTTCTGGATATTGATAAGGGCTGATTTTTTAAATTCAAGCTGCCCTCATATGGGAAAACATATGAGGGCAGCTTCGCTGCAAGTTGATTCGATCTGTTTATAAATGGGTTACCGACATTTCAGATGATTTTAGTGGACTTTTTCTGTCGAATTTGCTATGATAAAAATAAACCTTTAATATGGTTATAAAAGGAAATTTTATAACCATAGACGGCAGTTTCGAAAAGAGGGAATTTCTATGAGACGGATGCCTGTTCTTTTTGTCGGACACGGATCACCCATGAACGCGATTGAAGAGAATGAATACACAAGAGAATGGAAAAAAGTGGGGAACAAACTGCCAAAGCCCCAGGCGATCCTGTCGGTTTCGGCTCATTGGGTTACCTCCGGTACCAGAATCACTGATTCGCCCGCGCCCAGAACCATCCATGATATGTATGGTTTTCCGGACGAGCTGTATAAGATCGTCTACCAAGCGCCAGGGTCTCCCCGTTTTGCACAGGCCGCGAAAAACCTGCTGGGAGAAACCGCGGCAATCGACAATTCCTGGGGCTTTGACCATGGAACGTGGTCGGTGCTTCACAGAATATATCCGAAAGCAGATATCCCGGTGTTTCAGCTCAGTGTGGATGCAAAGGCCTCCCCCGAATGGCATTTTCAACTTGGCAGGGCCCTTGCGTCCTTGCGGGAGCAGGGCGTTCTGATTTTCGGGAGTGGCAACGTCGTCCATAATCTTGCACGGGTAAACTGGGAAGCAAAGGAAGGATATTCCTGGGCAGAGGACTTTGACGGCTATATCAAAAGCCGGGTTCTCAGCAGAAATTATGAATCTGTGCTCAGCTTCAGGCAGGCGGGAGCGCCGGCGTCTCTGGCTGTCCCCTCCATGGATCATTTTGCGCCGCTTCTGTATGTTCTGGGTGCTTCGGATGAGAAAGATTCAGTTTTGGTTTTCAATGATTCCTGTGTGCTGGGCAGTCTTTCTATGACAAGTTATCTGTTTGACTGACAGAAAGGGAGGATCTACACAAATGAAAAGACGTGAAGTACTGAAAACAATCCGGGGTCAAAGAGCCACCGACGGTGCCGGCGTAAGACTGGTCCGTGTGCTGGGACACCGCGATGTAGAGGATTTTGACCCATTTCTGATGCTGGATTCGTTTGATTCGATTAATCCGGCGGATTATGTGGCCGGGTTTCCCATGCATCCTCACAGGGGAATAGAAACCATCTCCTACCTGATTTCAGGCAGAATTGAGCATAAGGACAGCCTGGGGAATCAGGGGGCTATTGAGGCTGGAGAAAGCCAGTGGATGACCGCCGGAAGCGGGATTCTTCATCAAGAAATGCCTAAGGAAGCTGGCAGAATGCTGGGATTTCAGCTTTGGCTGAACCTTCCCGCAAAAGAAAAAATGGCGGAGCCGGCCTATCTGAGCATCACCGGCGAGATGATGCCGACTGTAAAAAAGGACGGGGCGGTAATCCGCGTCTTATCCGGCAGCTTTGAACAGGCCGCAGGCGTTATGCCCCGGCATATTCCTGCGACGATTTATGATATTGAGCTGTCAAAGGGAAAAAACGTAGAAATCCCTACAAAGCCGGACGAAACGGTCTTTGTCTTTTTGATGGAAGGCGATGCATTTATCAATGAACAGCCGGTCTTATCAAAGACGGCCGTGCTGTTTGGAGAAGGGGATGCCATTGCCCTGTCTGCCAAAAATGAAGGCGATCTGCGGTTTATTTTCTTTTCCGGTAAAGCCCTGCATGAACCGATTGCCTGGGGCGGACCGATTGTCATGAATACCCGCAGGGAGCTGGAACAGGCATTTGACGAGCTGCAAAAAGGAACCTTTATTAAGCATCCAAGGTAAGAAGCCATCATAGCAGCGACGTATCGGCCAATAAAAAAGGTAAGCGGACTTTTTGTCCGCTTACCTTTTTTACAAATCCAAGCCCATAGCTGTGGATTTGCTTATAAAAACAGTATCCGAAGGAGAAAATCAGAACTCCTCATAAACGGCCGGATCCTGCTTGCACATTCTTCCGTCCGGGCGGGAAAGGGAACTGATTTGATCCATTTCTTCACTTGAAAGGGCAAAATTGAAAATATCGATATTTTCCATCTGATGCTGGCGGGAAGCTGCCTTGGGGATAGGAAGCGAGCCAAGCTGTATATGCCAGCGAAGAATAATTTGCGTAGGAGCCTTCTGGTGTGCTGCTGCTATTTCCTTGACGGCCGGTTCTTCCAGAACGCTGTTCGCTCTTCCGATGGGGCTCCAGGCTTCGGTTACGATTTCATGCTTGCCGTCGTATTTCCGCTGTTCCTCCTGAGTAAAATAAGGATGAAGCTCAATCTGGTTCATACAGGGAGCGACACTGGTTTCCGAGATGATTTTGTCCAGATGTTCGGGCAGAAAATTACAGACGCCGATGGAACGCACCAACCCTCGTTTTTTTGCCTCGATCATGGCCTGCCAGGCTTCGACATAAAGGCCGGTAACCGGGTTTGGCCAGTGGATCAGATAAATGTCGATATAATCCAATCCCGTTCGCAGAAGGGATTCCTCAACCGTTAAAAGTGCTTCGCCGAATTTATGGTGCCGCCCTGGAAGCTTGGAGGTGACAATCAACTGGTCCCTCGGTACGGGGCTTTGCCTGACGGCGGCACCGACTGCGCCTTCGTTTTCATAATTGAAGGCCGAATCGATCAGCCTGTAACCGGCGTCAATGGCTTGCTTGATGGCCTCGGTTCCCGATAAGCCGTTCAGCCTATAGGTCCCAAAGCCGACAGGAGGGAGCAAAAGCCCATCGTTTAGCTTTACTACGTTTTTTATTTCCAACATATTTTTTGGCTCCTTGCTGTTTTTATTTTTATCTTGTGTTTTATTGGAGAAATTATCAGTTCTTCCTGCAGAAACGTTGGCTGCAATGAAAAAATGGATGCCAAAGGTTTTCTCGTTAATCATCCTACTACCGTCAGAGTATGCTGTCAACCGGCTCAGAGGGCCGGTATGATGCCGGAGCCGCTGATTACTTTTCAGTCGTGGGTTGAATGTCTGTCTGCCGTGTACTATAATGAAACTGTCTAATGGAAAGGATGAGGACTATGATTTTGACAACGCAGACAGACCGGCTGGGAATCCGCCTTGGCGATGAAAAAGCCGTGGAAATTTTGTGCCGTGCAGGCTTTGACGCACTGGATTATTCGATGTTCGGGCTGCACAATCCCGAACATCCTCTGAATGGACCGGATTTTGAGTCATACGTGCAAAATTTGAAAAAAAAGGCCGCCGCATATGGCGTTACCTTCCGCCAGGCTCATGCTCCGTTTCCTTCCTGCCGGGAAAACGATGAAGATTATAATCAGGTTACGTTCACCCGTATTGTCCGTGCCATGGAGGTCGTTTCTGTTCTCGGTGCCCGGATCATCGTCGTTCATCCGACCTGTATCTCCCGTGCCGATGAAATGAAACAGTATAATCTGGATTTTTACCGCCGGCTTCAGCCGTACTGTGAAAAGCTCGGCGTCAAGGTTGCCCTGGAGAATATGTGGGGCAGGAACAAAGTGACGGGGCGGATTTGTCCGAACGTGTGCAGCACGGGAAAGGAGCTTTGCGGGTACATAGACGAGCTGGACAGCCGGTACTTTACGGTATGTCTGGATCTTGGACACTGCGGTCTTGTCGGTGAGGATGCGGCGGATATGGTCCGCACTGTGGGACATGACCGCCTGAAAGCGCTCCATGTGCATGACAATGACAATGCTTCCGATTCCCACACAGCGCCTTATTTCGGGAAAATGAACTGGGATTCCATTACACAGGCACTTGCCGACATCCGCTACGACGGGGACTTTACCTTTGAGGCGGATCGTTTCTATGATCTTTTTCCGGATTCACTTCTGCCCTCTGCCGCGAAGTTCCTGCACGATATCGGCCGCAGCCTGATTTCGATGATTGAGAGCAAGTCCTGATTTTCATAACAGATAATAGATGATGTAGAAAAGCCCTGCGCTGTTTAAACAACGCAGGGCTTTTAAGATAAATCTATGATAAAACGTATCTTTTTCCTGAAAACCCGCCGCTTTCTCTTCCGGTTCATCTTCAGTAGCGCCATGTTAGGTCTGCTGATATGGTTTCTCGTAAATAAATATCGCAGATTAATTCGACGGGATACTATTTCTGAAGTAGTAATATAACTTTTTTCCGTCGGTCGTGCCGCCCTCTTGCTTTTTACAGAGGTTTGCGGATAAACTGATAACAGGGCAGCTATTAATCAAAAGAATACATTTGGTGGAGAACAGCTTATGAAAAACAGAAAAAAAAGGGAACATTTTAATCCGCAGCAGGCATCCAAGCAGCTGGGAAATATTAAGCTGAAAATAGAAAACAGCTCTTTCTGCGTAGATGTAGTATGGTGCAGGGCTTTATTTGTCAATCTGGAAAAGCCCAATGTCTCCCGTCATCGCCATCGTTTTTACGAACTGCATTACTGCATCTCGGGCCGGGGCATTTTTGAATCGGAAAAAGGAAAAATAGAGCTGACAGCAGGAAAGATGTTTTTAGTAAATCCCGGGATATATCACACATTGCTGGAATATTCCGAGGATTTTTATAAATATGTGCTCGGATTTTCTATTACCGTTAAGGAAGAGAATCTGGAAACCGGTTATTTGATGCGTGCGTTTGAGGAAAATCCCGGACTGGCTGTGGACGCCGACCCCTTATTCGGGGAATATGTCGAGCGGATGCTGGAGGAGATCTATTATACCCCGCCGGGCTTTGTAAGCTGCATCAACGCGTATCTGGAGCTGCTGTTTTTTCAGATAGCCAGGGAGTTTAAGCCCATGGACGAACGGTATACGCCGGAGCTTAAAAGCAATGACCGGGATCAGATGATTGCCATGATTGAAAATTATATCGAGTACAATATCGCAAACGGCTCAAGCGCCGCCGCTATCTCCCGTGAGGTGAGCATGAGCACCAAGCAGATCAACCGTATTCTGATGCGTTACCGCGGTGTGACGCTGAGGGGATTCTGCAATCAGATCAGGCTGAAAAAAGCCAAAAGGCTGCTGGAAGAAACCCAGCTCAGCCTGCAGGATATTTCGCTGAAACTGGGTTTTACCAGCGAGTATAATTTCATCCGCTTTTTCAAGCGGGAAGAAGGCATGCCCCCAGGGCAATACCGGAGAGATTTTCGCCAGATATAGGACATTGGAGATGTCCGTTAGGGATATTTTTTCGTCTTTTTCAGTTATTTCCTTTTTGCATTGGGATATATATAATGGAATTGTACAAAAAACTTGAAAAATATAAATTAAAAAAGTGCATTCCATATAAAAATGGATGTGCTTATTCCTTGTGATAAAAACGGTTGGCATACCGTTTTTTACCATGCATGGATCATAAGGATATTTTTTCAAGTAAGCAAAATATGATAAATAGGGAAAGGAAATTACCATGAAACGTTATTTTGCTTTTACCCTGGCAATGATTCTTTTAGCTGCTTTTATGACGTCCTGTAACAGTAAAAGCTCTTCAGAAGGCAATTTGTCCTCTACGGGCGCGTCTTCCGGAAGCGCTTCTTCAGCCGAAACCACAGTGGAAAACGGCGTGACCAATGTAACGGGCTATCCTATCACAAACGACAAAATCACTTTGGAAGCCGCCATTATATACGGTGCCCACAAAGGAGACTTTGAAAAGTATGATTACTGGAACAAAGTGACCGAACAGACCAATATCGAAATCAAGCTGCGCGTTTTAAATTCCAGTGAAAACGTAAATCTGATGTATACCTCCCGCGATTTTCCTGATTTTTCTTTCAGCACCGGTGTGGGTGCCCAGCAGTTTACTGACGCGGTAGACGCAGGCGATATTATACAACTGGATGATTATCTGGAGTCTTATGCGCAGACTTATACCTCTTTCTTTGAGGCAAACCCGGATATGAAAGCGCTCTGCCGGGAAGCCGATGGCGGCGTATACTCTCTGCCCTTCGTCAATCTGGCTGAGTGGGATTACAATATGCGTGATATTTGGCTGATTAACGGAGACTGGCTGGAAGAACTGAAGATGGAAATCCCGACGACGCTGGACGAGTTTACGGCTTATCTGCGGGCTGTCAAATCGGCTGCCGGTACCGGAACGATTCCTTCGAATGTCATTCCGTATTATTTTCTTCATAACCAGAGAATCGGCGGTCCGTTTGAAATCTTTGCAAGCTTCGGATTGCCTACCGGTACGGTAAACGGAATGGGAATCTACATTCAGGACGGCAAGGTAGTCAACAATGCCACCAACGAGGCGATCAAGGAACCAATCAAGTATCTGAAAATGCTCTATTCCGAAGAACTGATTTCTCCTGAAGCCTTTACCGACAACTGGGATACCTACGTTGCCAAACTGAAAGCGGAACCAGCCGTCGTGGGCTCGGTTGCTTCCTACTCCAACAACAATATCAGCTACTGGGAAAACATGCCCCTTCTGGATACGGGTACGGGCGCGACGCCGATCCTTAGGTTCCAGCAGAAGAGCTGCACGGCAAGACAGTTTGTAATTTTCAAAGGGAACGAATATCCTATTGCGACTTTACGGCTGGGCGACATGTTCGGCGACCCGGACTGGTCGGTCTACACCAACTGGGGTGCCGAGGGCGAGGGATACAGCAAGACCGCGGAGGGGGAATACCGCAAAATTCAGGACGTCGGCCTGCAGGATGACCAGACGAAGTGGGTTCCCGGCAACTATGGTCTGGCTGTTCTTACCGAGGAAATGAACAACCAGCTCAGTACTGATACGATCAATGATCCCCGCAGCCGCGAATACGCTTATTTCAATCTTTATAAACAGTTCCTGCCTCCTGAAAATATCAGCGTATATCCCAAAATGCCTTCCGGCTATATTACGGAAGAGGAATCGGATAAGCTTACCCAGATTGACACCGATACCCAGACCTATATCAATAAGATGTTTGCCAACTGGATTACTGGTGCAAGCGATATTGACGCCGACTGGGATGAATATCTCAATCAGCTGGATAAATTGGGCCTCCCGGAACTGTTGGAGATACGGCAAAAAGCATATGACGCTTATCTGGCAGATTTGAATTAACAGATCTTAAAAGCGGGGAATATGCGTGATAACGTATATTCCCTCTGCTTTTCCGAAGCGGCAATCCGGCCGGTCGGATGATATCCGGCAATTTCAGCAGTCTATCGTTTATTTTGTATAGGAGTGAAGGTTTGAAAGAGAACTTTTTCAAACGGGAGTTTTGTCCTTTCGCGCCAAAAAGCGCGGCGCAAATCTGGCTTTGCCAAACCGCACAAAACATCCCGGCTCGTGCGAAAGGATGGGATCACAGCCATGTATAAGACATGTCCTGCTGCCACTGCAGGCGCAAAGAAAAACGACCGGTTGTGGAGCAAAATCAAGAAAAACTGGGTACTGTATTTATTTGTGTTGCCTGCCTTGATCTACCTGATTATTTTCAAATACATCCCTATGTACGGCGTTTTGATTGCCTTTAAAAATTTTAAGCCCATAAAAGGAATTTTCGGCAGCCCTTTTACCGATCATTTTGGCCTGGCGCATTTTATCCGGTTTTTCAATCTGGATATTTTTTGGTCGCTGATAAAAAACACACTGGTTTTAAGCCTTTACTCTTTGCTGGCAGGTTTTCCGCTGCCCATTGTGCTTGCGTTGCTGATTAACAGCGCCAGCACCAAGCGGCTTGCCAAAACCACCCAGATGATTACCTATGCGCCTCATTTTATCTCCACGGTGGTTATGGTCGGAATTTTAAACCTGATATTTTCTCCTCAGCTTGGGATTGCTTCCCTTTTGCTGAACGCGCTGGGAATCATTGACGGGCCGCTGATGGTCTTGGCAAGCAATTCGTCCTTTGCTCATCTGTATGTCTGGTCGGGGGTCTGGCAGGGGCTTGGCTGGGGAAGCATCATTTATATCGCTTCCCTTTCCGCAGTGCCCGTGGAGCTGCATGAAGCCGCCATTGTGGATGGGGCAACCCGGTTTCAACGGGTGCTCAAAATTGATCTGCCTACCATTTTGCCCACCATGGTCATTCAGTTGATCTTAAACTGCGGTAATATCTTAAGCGTAGGCTTTGAAAAGGTATATCTGATGCAGAATTCCTTAAATATCGACTCGTCGGAAATCATCTCGACCTATGTTTATAAAATGGGCCTGCAAAAGGCGCAGTACAGCTTTTCATCCGCTGTGGGCCTGTTTAATGCGGTCATCAATCTGATTATGCTGCTGACTGTCAACCGGGCGGCAAGGGCCTTGACGCAGACCAGTTTATTTTAACGGGAAAGGATGGCTATTCTTGAAAACCATAAAAGCGGATAAAATCTATTATACGGTAAACGCGGCCATTCTGCTTCTTTTGCTTCTTATTGTCGCGTATCCTCTGTATTTTATTGTAATCGCCTCTTTCAGCGACCCTACTCTGGTAGGCTCGGGGCAGGTCTGGTTCTGGCCCCGGGACATTACGCTGGAAGGCTATAAAAAAATACTGGAATATGAAATGATCTGGGTTGGGTATCGAAACACCATTTTTTATACCACCATTGGTACGACCTTGAATGTCATGGTGACGCTGATGTGTGCCTATTCCTTATCCCGTAAGGATTTTGTAGGACGGGGCATTATCCTTGCGCTTTTTACCTTCACCATGTTTTTCGGCGGAGGGCTGATCCCCACCTATTTGCTTATGGGGGATTTGAACCTGATTAATAACCCGGTCATTCTGATTGTTCTGGGAGCGGTCAGCGTGTGGAACCTGATTATAGCCCGTACCTTTTTTGCGTCCACCATTCCGGATGAGCTTTTTGAAGCGGCATCCATTGACGGGTGCGGAAACGGACGGTTCTTTTTTCAGATGGTACTGCCTTTGTCAAAGGCGCTGGTGGCGGTTATGGCGGTCTACTACGCGGTAGGACACTGGAATTCTTACTTCGATGCCATGATCTACATTACTAACCGACAGTATATGCCGCTGCAGCTGGTTTTGCGGGAAATTTTGACCAGCCAGCAGCAGCTGATGCAACAAATGAACGATGGGCTCGTGCAGGACGTAAACGAAAACGCCATGATTGCGGAGTCCATTAAATACGGGATTATTATTGTGTCCAGCCTTCCTATGATGATGATTTACCCCTTTGCGCAGAAATATTTTGTCAAGGGAGTCATGATTGGCTCGCTGAAAGGTTGAGCATTGATTTTGAGAGATTTGGAGAATAACAAATGACGATTAATAATGGAATATGGCCGACGATGCTGACGCCCTTTCGGGATGGGGCGATTGACTATTCCGCCGTTTCAAAAATGACGGAATGGTATCTGGAAAATGGCGTAGACGGATTGTTTGCCGTCTGTCAGTCCAGCGAGATGTTTTATCTTTCTTTGGATGAACGGATTGAGCTTGCCTCCTTTGTTCAAAAAGAGGCCGCAGGCCGGGTGCAGGTGATTGCCTCGGGGCATATCTCAGATTCCACAGAAGATCAGATTGAAGAAATCAAACGTATTGCCGATACCGGAATCAGCGCTTTTGTCCTGGTCAGCAACCGGCTGGCCAAAACCGAAGAATCAGATGATGTGGCGAAACGGAATATAGAAATGATTTTAAATAGGACTCGGGGGATTACCTTCGGACTGTACGAGTGTCCTTATCCTTATAAGCGGCTTTTGACGCCTGCTCTTTTAAAATGGTGTGCTGATACCGGCCGGTTCGCTTTTTTAAAGGATACCTGCTGCGACGTGGATATACTGCGGAAAAAGCTGGACGCGGTAAAAGGGACCGGGCTGAAAATCTTTAACGCCAATTCCGCTACGTTGCTGGAGTCACTGCATATGGGAGGCGCAGGCTTCTGCGGCGTTATGGCGAATATACATCCCCGTCTGTATGTCTATCTGTATGAAAGCTGGCAAAAGGAACCGGAAAAAGCCCGCTTCCTTCAGAATTTTCTTACCATGGGGAGCTGGATAGAGCGGCAGTTTTATCCGGTCAATGCAAAATATCATATGAATCTTGCCGGAGTTCCCATGAGCCTGGAAAGCCGCTGCGCTGACAGCAAAAATTTTTCTCCGCTGTTTAAAAGCGAGGTAGAGCAGCTTTACCGTCTCTCGGAATATGTATTGCAAAAATTGGGGCAAAAAATGCCGGAGAAGGAGAAATTGGCATGAAAGAACTGGCTCAGGAATATGTGGAGGTGTTTCGTTCCGAGCACCCCGACAGCTTTTTTTGTTACAGCCCGGCCATTATCCGGCTTGAAAACGGCCGGCTGCTTGCCACGATTGACGTCCGCGACATAGATGAAGATAGAAAGGCCAAGGGCCTTTGCGACGGGTGGTATCATGAAAACGCCCGGTCGGCATGGCTTGGAAAAATTTTTTCCTCCGACGACGGCGGAAAAACGTGGCAGCATCGTGGAGACTTTCCCTTTCTGCATGCCCGTCCTTTTGTCTGCGGTAATATAATCTATATTTTGGGCCATGCCGGAGATCTGAAGATCATCCGGTCAGAGGATAACGGTGACAGCTGGGGAGAGGTCTCTGCTTTGACTCGGGGCCAGAAATGGCATCAGGCACCCTGTAATGTCTGCTATGCAAACGGGTGCGTTTATCTGGTCATGGAGCGGGAAAAGTATGATTACCCCGAAAAATGGAAGGTGATCGACTTGGCTCCTGTTCTGATGCGGGGCAGACTCACCGACGACCTGACAAAAGTGGAAAACTGGGCTTTTGCCGACGAGGTGTGCTACCGGGATATCCGGGACAGGGTGGAGCCTAACGCCTTTGGTGTACCCTTTTACAGGTATAACCCCTGCGAAACCGTACAGCTTGCCCCCAAGCGTCCCATGCATCCCGTGGGCATTCTGGAAACCAATGTGGTGCAGTTTTATGACCCGAAGCATGTCTGGTATGATCCGGCCGGAAAAACCTTTCATCTGTTTGCCCGCGCCCATACCGGCGGCGTGAACCATGCCGGCCTGTTCAAGGTCGTGGAAGACGACCAGGGGAATATGCATACCATTCTGGAAAAGGTCCCGTCGGGAAATGAAATTTTCTTTATCAATCTTCCCGGCGGGCAGATGAAGTTCCACATTTTGTATGACGGGCAGGCCGGGCTTTACTGGCTGCTGACCAGTCAATCCACCGACAGCATGACCGATGTCCGCAGGCTGGACCCCGACCGGTTTGATATGCCAAACAACGAACGAAACAGGCTGATGCTCTATTTTTCCAAAAACTGCATGGACTGGTGCTTTGCCGGAATTGTGGCGATTGGAAAAGGCCATAAACAGTCGCGCCACTATGCTTCCATGTGCTTTGACGGGGATGATTTGTGCGTACTGAGCCGTTCGGGCGATGAACACTGCTTTTCTGCCCATGATACCAATCTGATTATCTTCCACCGGGTAAAAAATTTCCGGGATTTAGTCTACTAAACATTTAGGAGCTGTCTTATGAGCACATTGAATACCATTATCCGCCGTTATCACAATAATCCTATTCTGACCGCCGGGGACATCCCCTACGAGTGTATCCGGTGCTACAATCCCGCGGTTGAAAAGTATAATGGAGAATACATTATGCTGGTCCGGGTTTGGGGGGAAGGACGCAAGGAGAGCGTAGCCCTTGCCACCAGCAGGGACGGGTATCATTTTACCGTTTCGGATAAGCCTGTTTTAGAACCTGATGAGGCCGACTGTGGACGTCTGAACGATCCGCGCCTGACCCGGATCGGGGATACATACTATATTTTTTACTGCAGCGACCCGGAAAGCGGGATTGTCATCGGCCTTGCGTCCACCAAAGATTTCAAGGCCTTTAAAAAGCATGGCTATTCCTTGCCGGATAACCGCAACGCCGTTTTGTTCCCCGAAAAGATCAACGGGCTTTACGCCCGGCTGGACCGTCCTTTTTCCCGGCAGTATTTTCTGGATAAAGGCTATGACATCTGGCTTTCGTATTCTCCCGACCTGGAATTCTGGGGACGGCATAAGCGGGTTCTCTCTTATACTGATGTTTCCTGGGCCAACAATAAAATTGGTCCCGGTCCCCAGCCCATCAAAACCGATAAGGGCTGGCTGGTGATTTACCACGGGGCGGAGCTTACCGACCCCAATGTTTCCGGATGGTCGAAGATTTACCGGGCAGGCGTGATGCTTCTGGATTTGAACGATCCGTCCCAGATTATTGCCAACGCGCCTGCCCCGTTGTTTGAGCCCGAGACACCCTATGAAAAGGACCCGTTTTATCGGCCTAATATCGTATTCCCGTCCGGGGCTGTTGCAGAGGACGATGGCAGTTTAAAAATCTATTACGGAGCTTCGGATAATTGTGTGGCGCTGGCGGAAACTACGATAGACGAATTGCTGGATTACTGCCTACATCCCATTCCTTACAGCCATCCGGCAACGACACCCGTTTACAGTACGGAAAAAAGCCGTCACGCCTGAAAAATCCCCTGATACTAAAAACAGCCCAGTTCGGTTTGAACTGGGCTGTTTTTTCATATCTTCCATTTAATTACCTGCACACAAGAACGGTCAGTCAATCTGTTTTTTAGAAGCGAAATTTATTTTTACAGATGGAACCGCCGCTGGATTTCGGCCCACATTGCCTTTCCTTCAAAAAATAGCAGAAAAGCCAGAAAGACGATGGATGCGCAAAAGCTGAGGGCGGATGGGATAATAATACTGACCATGCCCGTCAGAATAAGGACAAAAGAGACAATCCCCAGGATGCAGTCTATCATAAGGTACAAAATGTAGTCCTGTATATCCAGCCTGCGCACTTTCGCTACTATTGTCATGGCAACCATCGCACAGGAACAGAGGATGGGAAGAACATAATCCAGCGACCAGCCGTGAAATCCCGTTGACCGGTCCCAGAGAAGGGCAATCAGCGAAACCACTACGACCTGCCACAGGATGTTCTTGGGCAGATTTTTTCGCTTTTTAATCACGATGGCAAAGTCAATCCAGAGGCTGGCAATACCGGCGATTACAAAGAGAGACCACCATCCCCCCGCAGGCAGAATCAGATTTAAGGTAACGCAAATTGCCGCCGCGCACACGCTTCCAAATGCGACCCATGCCGATAAAATGCGGCTGATCGTTATCCGGGATTCGGACAGAAGCGGGAACCGGCCGCCTGACCCGTCAGGAACCCCGACAGGCTTGTTCTGGCAAAGCCGCTGTCCGCTTTGCTTTCCGGGCAGGTCTACCCGGCAGTGTTCACAGCGCAACATCAGGAATCTCCTCCGTTCGTCTGTTCCAGGTTGGATACCACCTGGACAGAAATACCCATTTCCGTAAGCCGCCTGAAAAATCGGCGCTGAAACCCCGTATCGACCAGGGGGGAGGATACGCTGATGGCCAGAGTGTCGCCGAAGGAGCAAAGGCAAAGCTGGGGACGTCTTGTGCAGAGAAATACGTCAAACAGCCGGATATGCTTTGTCGCTTCCTGCGGCATGGAAACCCGGCCGATATTGGAAAAAGCTGCGGTATCTTCCCTGTTTGCCCGTAATCCGGCCAAACGCAGAAAGAATATTTTTGCCTGTAAGGGGATCGCTTTGATCAGAGGATTATTTTCAATAGCCGAAAAGCGGCTGATAATTCCATTCAAGTTTTCCGGAGTCAACTGCCGTTTGAACGATTCCCGGACATTGGCAAGAACCTGTTCAAACTCCTGCCCGTCTTTCTCGAAGCTGTGAGCAACCTGAATCACGCCGAAAAAGTTGCGGGCCGTTTGCGCAGGGAAAAAGCGCCGGAGATTTACCGGTACAGTAATTACTACAGGCCGGGCTTTTTCCCTTATCGCCATGCCCTCGTGAATGGAGCACATCAGCAACGCAATCAAAAACTCGCTTAAGGTGGTCTTGCACTCATGAGCTTTCTGGAGCACCGCTTCGGCGGATAAAAAGCCCTCTGTAATCCCTATCCGGTTATCGGGAAGGCGTTCCCCGCGGATACGATAAGCGCGGACCCGTTTTATCTTGGGAATGGCCCCGGCCTTGTCATAATACTGGTAAAAGGCATCCTGACTTTTTTGATCCTGGGAAGCGTCGTAATCGGTAAGCTGTTCCCTGATAGAATATTTTTCCGCTAAGTAGTAAAAAACCATCGTGCGGAAAAACTGCATGACGCCGGTGCCGTCAGCCAGGGCGTGAAATACTTCAAGGTTAATCCGTCTCTCAAAATAAAGCACACGGAACAGTAAACCGGGCCTGTCCGCATCATAGATCGGGCTGCAGACGGGAAGTGTTTCTTCCGCAACCTGTGGAAAAATACCGCTTTCCTCAAAGTAATACCAAAACAATCCCTTTTTCAATACGGAAAGATACAGAGGAAATTCCTGAAGCGTCCGGTCCAACGCACGCTGGAGGACAGGCCCGTCTACCGGTTCGGTCAGCTCGCAGACAAATCGGAAAACCTTCGTATCCCGGTTCGAACTGGTAGGCGGAAATATTTTTGCGGCGTTATCGAGCCTGTTCCATTGTCTACGTTTCCTCACGGAAATTACTCCTTTGCAAAAAGCCATTGATGATTCCATATGCCTGCTGTACATGTTCAAACCGGGGCGGCAGCATCATAAAAGCATGAAGCGCGTCCGCAATACGGACAATTTCCACTTCATTTCCGGCCGCCCGCAGCTTTTCTCCGTAAGCCTCCCCCTCGTCCCTGAGCGGGCAATATTCTGCCGTGATAATCAGGGTGCGCGGCTGATTCGAAAAATCTGACGCCAGAAGGGGAGCGAAATAAGGGCTTCTCAGGTCGTCATCTGAGCTTCGGTATAACTCAATGACATTTTGAATGCGCGCGGAGGTCAGAAGATAGTCTGTTCCGTTTTCCCGGATCGATTCAAACGGAGAGCTTTCGCTGTGGTCATTGTAAGTAGATGGATAAAGGAGAATCTGGCGTTTGGGAAGGAACTCTCCCCGGTCCCGCGCCATGAGAGAAACGGCCGCAGCCAGATTTCCTCCGGCGCTGTCGCCGATCAGGGTGATTTCATCCGGGTTTACATTCTGTACCCGTCCGAGAAAAAACTCTCGCGTTACGGCATAGCAATCCTCGGGAGCGGTGGGAAATTTGTATTCCGGCGCCAGTCGGTAATCGACAGACGCGATGGCGCAGCCAGTTGCCTTCGCAAGGTCGGCGCAGACTCCGGTATAGTTTTCGATGCCTCCGGTTACCCAGCCGCCCCCGTGGAAAAAGAGCAGCAGAGGAAAAGGTCCTTTTCCGTCCGGTGCGAAAAGACGTACGGGGATTGGATAGCCGTCGATACGAACCGCACGATCCCACATCTTATAGTCCTTTGGCTTTCCCCGCAGCCTGGCAGTCAGCAATTCAATTTGCCGCTCCATTTTATATGACTTTTTTACATCCGGTTCCAAAGCCGTTATTGCCTTGAGAGCTGCACGCATCACCTTGTTGATAGCCAACTGCCGAACCATCTCCTCCCTATAAAAAAGGTGCAGTAAAGCCGCGACTCCATTTCTTATGTACTTGAAATTATACCACAAGTGAGAGGCAATAAGCAAACGGTATGTTGCCTTGGAAAATGGAAATTCGGCTTTTAGGATACAGTCGCCGGAGGCAGCGTTCACCCCGCTGATTTGAGAACAATTCGGGGAAATAATTTTAAAAATGAATGGAACTGCCGGGCCCGTAATGGATACACAAGCTTGTATCGATTACAGTCCCGGCAGTTCCTTTTTCTACAAAACGCGAAAAGTGAAGGCTTCTGCTCCCAGGGTTTGTGTCCAGATATTATTGGACATGGGGAGAAGCCAATGCAGATATCGGGCTATTCTGAAAAGTTAGGCGTTCCATCTGTCGTAAGCTGCCTGATAAGCAGCCAATACTTCATCCAGGCCCATTTGATTGATCTGATTGATATAATTATCCCATTCCGTATCAATCGATGCTACGCCGGTAATAAACTTCCCTTTCATTTCGGTGACATAGGAAGAGATTGTTGTATAGGCGTCATCAATGATTGCCTGTTCTTCCTCAGTGAATTTTAAATAGTTCCCGGGGAACGCCACTTTCTCCTGATAAGGAATTAAATTCTTGACGAAACCTTGCTGGCGGGCTTTGTTGTTGCCTTCTGTGGAAGTGGTGGCATTGGCAAACAAATCAAACCGACCTAACGCGCCTCCATAATACCAGCTGTCAGTCATATATGTACCAAAGGATTTAACCTCTTCCAGTTCCTTGGGCAAAATCAGCTCATATTGCGTATGTTCGCTATTGGCCCATTTCCAAGTCGTCCCTTCCAGACCATAATGAAAAAGCATACTATATACATCGGTTCCGCTTACTACCTCTTTGTTAGAATACATGATGTCAAACATTCTGCAAAGTTCCGGAATATACTGGGAGCTTGAGTTGATGCTTAGTCCTCCCGGCTGGCAATAACGCCATCCCATAACCACACGAGTATCGTCGTAGGAAGAGGTTAGAGGCGCCAATTGATTCAACTCTACTTTTCCACTGGAAAACGCGTCTTCTGAAAGCGCCGCAAGGCCGTCGTGACCAAAAACAGTCAGTCCCTCCTGTGCCAGGGAAAGCTTGGTGGAAGCGTCCAATGTTAAATATTCCTGATGAAGAAGGCCTTCCGAATAAAGGCGGTTCATATACTGCAAATATAATTTATATTGGTCGGAGACACGGTTAAATACCACTTTTCCTGTTCCGTCGTCCTCAAAATCAGGGTTTTTTCCGGTGCCGAACGAGGCCCAAAGAAATTGCTCCCGGTCTTCTGCCAAAGGAGCCGCACCATTATTGTATGCCTTCAGCTTTACAAGGACGTCATGAAATTCGTCCGCCGTGGCAGGAACCTCGCATCCGGCATTTTTCAAGGTATCCTCACGATAGTACATACGGGCGGTTACCGCGGTGCAGTCGTTTCCTATATAGGGAAGCTGATAGATTTCCCCATTGGTTTCCTTCACCACCTTAATAGCATCAGAATAATCGGCAAAAGCTTGCTGCAAATTCGGCATATATTGTAAATAATTTTGATAATTTACAAACTTTCCTCCGGTTACGCCATAGTCAGCCAGATAGGTATTGTCAAGGGACTCCTCAAAAAAGTCAGGCCAATTGTTAGACGCCAGAAAAACCGCAATAGCATCCTTATCTATTACTTCCCAGTCCACATGGATGTTTGTAACTTCTTCCAGTGTCTCCCATGAGAGCCGGGGTTCCGTAATATTATACTCTCCAATCAATGCGCCTTTTACCGTTATTTTTTCTTTAGAAATGGGGTAGGACGGGGTAAAAGTCTCCTGACTTACCGCAGAAGAAGACGATTTTGCGGAAGAAACGCCGTTTTCAGAAGATGGAGAGTTATTGTTACAGCCGCATACGCTTACAGCTATTACAACACAGGCTAACAACAGAGCAAATTTTTTGCCGATCATCATTTTATTCCTCCTAAAAATTTTTCAATATCAGAAGCTTTCGCCGGCCGAACGAAAGCTGACCGAACAGGGTTATCCTTTTACGGAACCGATCATTACGCCCTGTGCAAAATATTTTTGAAGAAAGGGGTAAAGCACCAGCACCGGCAGGGAAGAGACAACAATAACCGAATATTTTATCAGCTCTTTCAGCTGAAACTTGGCGGCGGCCGCCTCTTCTCCCACAGAGGAAAGCATATCGGCGCTGGATTCTTCCAGAACCAGGATTTTGCGCAGGATCAACTGCAAAGGGAACTTGGACTGATCTTTCAAATAAAGCAAAGCGGAAAAATAGGTGTTCCAATGCGCGACAGCAAAATAGAGTACCATGACGCCCAACAGCGCCTTGGAAAGGGGAAGCACGATTTTCATAAAGGTCTGTATGGGAGAGCATCCGTCAATAATGGAGGCCTCCTCCAGCTCTTTGGGCAGACTTCCGAAAAACGTACGGCAAATAATGCAGTTATACATGCTGAAAGCATAAATTAACAGCATGACAGCCCTCGTATTATATAGACCGAGCTGGTTTACCAGCAAAAAGGTTGGGATCAGCCCGCCGCTGAAATACATGGGAAGCATAAAAAAAGTCATGAAGAGCTTTTTTCCGGGCAGTGTTGTCCTTGCCAGCGCATACCCTGCCGGCACCGTAACAAGCAGATTGATCAGTGTGCCGAAACAGGTGTAAAAGATGGTGTTGAGATAGCCGGTCAGTATATTGTTGTCCTGAAAAACCCGCCGATATCCTTCCAGGGTGATTCCTTTGGGGAGAAGGATTATTTTCCCGGATGCCACCAGCTTAGGGTCGCTGACGGATGCGGAGCAGACATAAAGAAGCGGATACACCGCCAGCAGAAGCAGGATGGTTACTATTATGCAGCAGAAGATTTGAAACCGTCTGTCTGCCGCGGTATCTCGGATAGCAGTCATTGTTTTTCCTCCTAAAACAGGCTTGTTTCCGTTGCTTTTTTAGAAATCCAGTTGGCGCCTAACAAAAACAGGATGCTTACAAGGTTATTAAGCAATCCGATAGCTGTGGAAAAGCTGTAATTTGCATGCAGTACGCCGCGTTTGTACACGTAAGTGGAAATAACTTCAGAGACATCCAGATTCAGGTCGTTTTGAAGCAGAAGGACCTTTTCCTGTCCGACCGAAGCTAAACTTCCCGCCGACAGAATAAACATGATCACCACGGTGGGAAGAATGGTGGGAAGGTTGATATGCCAGATCCGCTGCAGCTTCGAGGCTCCGTCAATGATGGCTGCCTCATGAAGCTGCGGGTCCACAGCGGAAAGCGCGGCGATGTAAATGACCGCACTCCAGCCCATTTCCTGCCACACACCCGACCACACGTAAATATGGCGGAAAGCCGAAGGCAGGCTCATAAAATAGATTTTTTTCCCGCCCAGCATTTCGATCATGGTATTGATAGAGCCGATAGAAGGCGAGAGCATGGTAGAGATCATGCCGACCAGAACCACCAGAGAAATAAAATGAGGCGCATACAGCACGGTCTGCACAAAATTTTTATATCTGCCCCGGATTTCATTCAGCAGCAGGGCAAGAATAATGGGAATAGGAAAGCTCGCCAGAAAAGAATATAAGGAAAGCACAAAAGTGTTCTTGATTAATGTCCAGCAGTTATAGCTGTTAAAAAAATTAATGAAATGCTTCATGCCAACCCATTTGCTGGCCGCAAATCCTAAAGAGCCCTTGTAATCTTTAAAGGCGATCTGTATTCCGTACATAGGAAAATAGCTGAATATCAGTACTGCCGCAAAAGCAGGCAAAAGCATCAGATAGTAAAGCCGATGATCCCATACTGCCTGCATCAGACAACGAAGTCTGCCGCGCAGGCCACGCGATGTTCGGTGCGGAATAGGCCTCGGTGTTTTCATAATCTGTAATCCATCCTTCCGTTTTGCCCAGTTTTTCTTTGCAGCGGGTTTCTTTCTAATCTATGTTTTTGCCGAAACGCCCTGCCATACGTAAATTCTAAAAATAATTACAGTTTTTTTCAACTGTAATTATTTGCAGCTGTTTATTATGCCAATAAAACGGCAAACCGCACTGCCTCGGGCTTTTTACCAAAATAAAAGCTTTTGCCGCGCAATTTTTATACAATTCATTTTTTTTGCAGTGGCTTTGCAAAAAGATACACTTTAGCATACTATTGTACCGCCTGACTATTTATAGTAGAGTAGAGTTGTACTATCAACAATTGAAGGAGGAAAATCAGTAATGAGAATAAACCGTATTCGTCAGTGCTTTCGTGGGCAAAAAAGGCATAAATATCTTTTTCAGCTTGTCTGTACCTGCGTTACGCTGATCCTCTTTCCCTGCATTTTGTCTTTAACGGTAATGGCTACGCAATCTTACGACAAACTCACCAATACTTATGAAAGCTATTACATGGAATCCACCGAAAAATTCGCCAAGTTTTTTGTCAAGCAGCTGAATGCCATATGCCTGAATTCCTACGTCATTGCCGACGACAGCCGAAGTTCCAACAAAGCGGCCTATCAGTTGGACGAGACCTATATTGCGGCGCAAAGCTTTTATATGTATCCGGCCACGCGGGTTATTGCCGAATATTCCAAGTCCAACAGCGCGCTGTTCGGAATTTATTATTATGGGGTTGACTGCCTTCTTACCAAGCAGTCTTCCTTTTCTTTTCTTTCCTTTGCCGAGGACTACCTGAATATCGATACTGTTACAGGGCAAGAACGTTTAAAAGCTTTCTTTTCTGAAGAAAGTTCCAATCTGGTTTTTTATTCCGCCAAGCAGGCAGGCAATACAGGCAGCCTTTACATTGGCGTCCCGATAAAAATTGGCTTCAGCAAGAGCCCCGTCATGTTGGTATATAAGCTGGAAGGATCCTCCATAGATACCTCGCTGTTACTGCCTAACAGCGGCCAGTCAGCTCAGTTTGCCATTCTGAGCGGCAGCAGCTCCTTATTGATTTCTTTTGGGAAAGAACATTACAAGCTCCAGGATTTTGAAGCCGTATTGGAGGAAAATACGCTTTCCGGGCAATTCAGCACAACGCTAAAAAAAGGTGGCACAAGCTATTTTGCCAGTTTTTACAAGGACTCTGCCACTGATTTCACCTATTTGATTCTTTTACCGTTTGATCAGGCGACAATGGGTACGCAGCAGTTTTATTCCCTGCTTATTAAAATCATGACTGTTTTAACGATTTTGCTTGTAGGCGCAATCGCTCTGTTAATCTATCTCAATTACCGTCCCATTTCCGCACTGATCAAAAGTCTGAATAAGACGGGAAAAAATGTAAATGAGTTTGAAGTGATTTCCAAAGAGATCAATCGGATGACCAATGAAATATCGGAGCAAAATATGGTCATTGTGGACAGCCTGCTGGGAAATATTCTGTATGGCTTTCCTATTTCGGAAGAAAAGGTGCAGCGGCTGGGGGTGCCGAAAGAATCCAGTTGTTTTTTTGTGTTTACGCTTTCTCCCTTTTCCATAGACACCACCCAGCGAACGGAAATTACGACAGCTCTTTTTCAGCAGTTTGATACGAAGACCTATATTACCGATATTCTGTTTCAGAAATTGACCGTGCTGATCTGTATGGCAAAAACAGATAATTCGGACAGGATTTTTGAGTTTTTGCTGTGCTACTGGAAACAAAAAAACGGCGAGGATACGCTTCTGAAAAAAGGGAGTACGGTTTATTCTTTAAACGATATTAAAATCTCTTTTATCTCCTGCTCTCCCGGTATAGAAAAAAGCGGTATATCCTCAAAAGACATCAAAAATCCGGGAGCGGACTTTTCAAACCCCATTGATCCCACAACCCTTTTGATGCAGCAGATACTTGAGTATTTGGAAGATAATTATACAGATCCGCTGTTAAGTCAGTCTGCCATTGCCGATTGTTTTAAAATATCCACCTATTCTTTGAGCCGGCTTTTTAAAGGCAAAAGCGGAGTCGGATTTGCCGAATATATTTCCAATAAACGAATAGAGTTGGCCAAGTCCCTGCTTTTTAAAAGGGATGATCCTGTTGCCGACATTGCTTCCCAGGTGGGGATTCCCAATGTGAATTATTTTTATAAGGTGTTCAAGAATAATGTAGGGATGTCCCCTACAAAATACCGTGATTCCGTTCGGAAAAAGTACCGGCCTGCCTGCTCTTCCGATATGGACTGAAGATAGGTTACAAAACATTTTGGGTAATTTGCGGGCTTGGGTTTATTTGTGCGCAATTTCTTGCTGTTCATCTCTCAAAGCCCAAAACGCCCGGACAGCAAACAAGAAGCCGCTGCCTATTGCCAGGCAGCGGCTTCTTGTTTGCTGTATATTTTATATACTTAGATTATGCTTTAAATCGAAAGCCCTTGAAAGCAATACTTAGGGCGTCTGAGAAACCAACAGGGCAATTTTGTTTTCCAGAACAGTTTTTTCTGCCATGCGGGCACTCCTGATTCCCGAAAGTTTTGACAGCGTTTCCCTTACCTGCTGTCTGATACGGGACACACTTTCCTGGGAGCCATGAATATGGGAGAGCACCGACCAGTCAGCGATAAGTCCATCAAAAAAATAATCGGCAAACCGAAGAAATCCTTCCACATTAACCGCTCCTAGCTGTTCGGTAACGTGAACATCTGCGAGCTCCGTCTGAAAACGGTTGAGCAGTACCTGCAGGTGCTCCGCTTTTCCCTGTGCCTCGTCCAGGTGAGAGTGTTTTGCCAAATCAGAAACCAGCCCTCCGCCAACCAGGTCCCAGGTTCCCCAGCTTTCGGCGCTTTCCAGGCTTTTTTCAATACTTTCTATCTGCTGTATGGCGGCGTTGCCGGCCCGTATGGCTTCGTCCAGTTCTTTCAGCTGGCTTTCAGATTCGCCAAGCTCCCGTTCCAGGCCGCATAGCCGTTCGGCGTAGTCGGGATTTTCCCGAAGCAGTTCCTTCAGTCTGGCAAAAACCTGATCGTACCTTCTGGCACAGCTTGCAAGCGTTCCCTTTTCCCAGGAAAGCTCTTCGATTTGTTTTCTGCAATCTTCCAGCTGTGCTGCAGCTGCACTGTATTTTAACCTGACGGCATATGCTTCCTGCTGCTCCTTGTCCAAAGCCGCTCCTTTTTTACCCAGTATGGAATAAAAAAGAGAAGTGGCGGTGATTTTTTCCAGACGCTCCACGTCCGCTTCTTCTTTGGATAAAGAAGCTTTCAAGTCCTGCTCATGCAGGATAAGTTCCTGTTCCTTACATTTCAGTTTTTTTAGCATGGAATCCAGCTTGCTTTTACGCGCCAGTTTCGAAGCAAGCTCGGCAAGTTCCGTACGCATTTCATGAATCATATCCGTATCCCCCGTTTTCCCAGCGTATTCAGGCAGCACAAGGCTTTTATTTGAAAATGATACCCTGATTTTAATATGCAAAGCTATTATATCATAAAGCGAAGCGCTATGGTATAATTGGCCATCGCCGTAAGCGGACCATGAAAACATGCTATAATAACCGCTTTGCGGTTATTATAGCATGAATGTGCTCATTATTCCAATAACATTATGAAATCTTCTGGGGTTTAGTGTATACTGAGTTAGGATGACAAGTGGCTGAAGGTGCACGGAATAACGACGCGTGTTTTTGATTATATGAAGTGTTCTTTTTGATAGCCTATCAAGGAGATGGATTTTATAAATATTTTCAGGAAAAAGTATTGACAAGAGAGAAGGGAAGTAGTATGATTTGAATATCATAGTAAACATATATGATTTAAGTAATATTGAATATGGAGGTTGTTGTTATGGCCAGAGTTTTTAAGAATCTGACGGACCTGATCGGAAAAACCCCCCTGCTGGAGCTCTCGAATTACGGAAAGAAGCACGGGCTTCAGGCGAAGATTGTCGGAAAGCTGGAATATTTTAATCCGGCCGGAAGCGTGAAAGACAGAATTGCCAAAGCCATGATCGACGACGCCGAGGCAAAGGGCCTCTTAAATCCCGAATCGGTCATTATTGAGCCTACCAGCGGAAATACCGGTATCGGGCTTGCGTCGGTTGCGGCTGCACGGGGATACCGGATTATCCTTACCATGCCGGAAACCATGAGCGTTGAGCGGAGAAACCTTCTGAAGGCGTACGGGGCGGAGCTGGTTCTGACGGAAGGAGCCAAGGGAATGTCCGGAGCCATAGCAAAGGCAAATGAGCTGGCGAAGGAAATCCCCCATTCCTATATTCCCGGACAGTTTGTAAATCCCGCGAATCCGGAAGTACACAGAAAAACGACGGGCCCGGAAATCTGGGAGGATACCGAAGGGAAAGTGGATATCCTGGTGGCGGGTGTCGGCACCGGGGGTACGATCACCGGGACGGGCGAGTATCTGAAGTCACAGAATGCCCATGTCAAAGTGGTGGCCGTAGAGCCGGATTCCTCACCGGTGCTGTCGGAGGGCAAGGCAGGGCCGCATAAGATACAGGGAATCGGGCCGGGATTTGTTCCTGATGTCTTGAACACAAAGATATATGATGAAATTATCCGGGTAAAGAATGAGGATGCGTTTGCGGCGGGGAAAGAGCTTTCCAAAACGGAAGGGCTTTTAGTGGGAATCTCGTCCGGAGCGGCGGTATGGGCTGCGACGGAGCTGGCGAAGCGTCCGGAGAACGCCGGCAAGGTGATTGTGGCGATTCTTCCCGACACCGGCGAGCGTTATCTCTCCACTCCTTTGTTTGCCGACTGATTTCCCTGCTTGTTCCATATAAGGCGCTGCTTGAAAAAGCGGCGCCTTTCTCCATGTCCCGTTACAAGGTGGGCTTGAGGCTGAAGGTTGGCTATAGGAAAGAAAAACATCGTATATCTGTAAACAATAGTAAGGAGTGAGATGGATTGTAGATGCCTATACAGCCTGAAATAAAAATGAAGGATTGCCTGAAATTGCGGCGATAATTCCGATCTTGCTCCGAAGGCTTTCCCGGACGATAAGTAATTGCTGTATCCTGTCACTTAAGACGTCACGCTTCGGAACAGTCAATAAAAATGGAATACACTTCCGTTAAAATTACGAAAGGCCATGACTGCCTGTTTTTACAGGCGGCCGTGGCCTTTATGCTGCGGCACAGAAAATAGTTTATGGGAGTAAACGGACATTTATCTATGTTTGTGAAGTATATTGTTCAAATTCATGCACTTCCTTTAAAGCAGTTTACTTTGTCGACAAATCCGATACAATAAAGCCATCCCATATTTCAAAGTGTATTTAAAATGGTCAGGAGGAGAGAGGATGTTAAGGAAGAAATTTAGCAAAACAGTTTCTGGTTTACTGGCGGTGGCAATGATGTTGAGCGTGCTCCCTGTCGGTTGGATGGGAAACATAGTTTACGCTTCGCCGGAAAATGTGGAGATTGCCAACGGCAATTTTGAGGGCGGGGTACCCGGCTGGACGGCGGAGAGCGGCTCCAATGTGCTCGCTTTGTCCGACACGGAGGTGCATGGGGGAAACAACTCCCTGAAGATGGTGGACACGGGCGAGGGCGAGGCTCCGATCATCAGCAGTGAAATGATTCCCGTATCGGAGGGCGATATCGTTTCGGCAAGCTGTTATGCCAATGTGTCGGCTTATGTGGGCTCGGCCTATGTAGACGCGGTATTTTCCGTTTGGTACTGCGATGAAAACGGCAACAGAATTGCGAGCGGTCAGGCTTACGGCCCGGATATATTGGGCAACAGCGGCTGGACCCAGTATTCCACCGGAGACATCCCCGTTCCCGCACAGATAGGCGCCACAGATGTCGCGGGAGTCTGTGTGACCTTTTACGGAGCGGGTGGCGGCGAGTGCCTTGCCTATTTCGACGATGTGCAGGTGACGGTCAATTCCGAAGAAACGCCTCTGAACAACGGCGATTTTGAGGGCGGGGTACCCGGCTGGACGGCGGAGGATGGCCCCGGCGTGCTTGCTTTGTCCGACACAAAGGCGCACGGAGGAAACAACTCCCTGAAGATGGTGGACATAGGCGAGGGCGAGGCTCCGGTTATCAACAGCGAGGTGATTCCCGTTTCGGAAGGGGATGTGGTATCGGTAAGCTGCTATGCCGATGTGTCGGCTTATGCGGGCTCGGCCTATGTGGACGCAGTATTTTCCGTGTGGTACTGCGATGAAAACGGTAACAGGGCCAGTCAGGCTTACGGCTTTGATATACCGGCTAACGGCGGCTGGACCCAGTATTCCACCGGAGACATTACGGTTCCGGCAGGTAAGGACAACATATGCGTGACCTTTTACGGCGCGGGCGGCGGCGAGTGCCTAGCCTATTTTGACGACGTGCAGGTGACGGTCGATTATGCCGATCCCGGCGAGGAGCCGGAGGCTCGTACGGCAATTAGCAACCCCGATTTTGAGTCGGCTGTCGAGGACGAGGGAGTCATTCCCGACTGGCAGATGGACGATGGGGCAACCGATGAAAATTATCAGCTGGTTACGGAGGAATCCTACAACGAGAGCACCAGCCTGAAAATGATTGATCCGGGTTCCGGAAGCTCCCCCTGGCTGTACAGCTCGCTGGTGGACGCCGCGCCGGGGGACACGGTTACGCTGACCGCTTATGTAAAAGTGGAAACAGGAACCGCCGAGCTGGCGATTATCTATGTTGACGGCAATGGCAACCCGGTTTCCTCATATGAAAACATCGACATAGCCCCCTGCGGCTGGAGCCAAAAAACAGTCACCGGGACGGTTCCGGAAGGAGCGGTCTCCGTAAAGGCATTTATCTGGTCGGGCAACGCGGCGGCTACCACGGCTTATTTTGACGACGTCAGCTTTTCCTTCGGCCCCGCGTTAACGGCCCAGACCATTCTCTCGGCCGACTGCTCAAACCTCACCGTTATGATTGGGCAGGGATGGACGATTGATCCCCCCTCTGACGGCGTGTTCAGCACCGACAGTACCCATTCCACGGGAGCAACCACCCCGGACATGGAGGTTCCCGATGGGCAGATGCTGTTTTATACGG
>ENA-UOOK01001681-UOOK01001681.1-fermentation-metagenome-genome-assembly--contig:-NODE-1681-length-28646-cov-6.050960_pt1 | contig 28646 bp, 29 predicted proteins | sample MGYA00245777_ERZ724023 | MGnify/ENA primary metagenome ERZ724023 (study PRJEB28704, sample SAMN03018312) | fermentation metagenome | biome: anthropogenic terrestrial biome; feature: soil; material... | reverse complement strand
AGCAAGATGGAGCTAATAAAAATGTTCGCCAGTGATATTTGATAAAAAGGATTTGCGCTCTATAAGGGAAGGAAAAACAGGTGATGGTGAGAAGTTGAATAAAATTAATTTTGGCAGCAAAACAATAATAACTATGATTTTTTCTTTGTTTTTAGCCTGGTTGTTCTCATTCCCCTTTGAGGGGAAAGTTTTATACGCTTTAGCTGCAGAAGCAAAACTCACAGGCAGCCTCTATATTTTTCTTTCCCTCTTCGCACTAGGCTTGGGACTTTGCACAAGTGGTTTTTTTGCCAAAAGGCAACCACCAACGCAGAAATCTATGTTGCTTACAGTTGGAATCTGTCTTGGGGGGAGTTTGGTTTTTTTCTTTCCCATGACTGGACTATGGTATTTTGCATTGGTACTTATCTCTTTTTTTGCAGGTGTTTTTATAGGCTGGTGGGGTTTTTATCTAAAAGAGTATGCCACGACAAAGGAAAGAAAAAAAATCTCAGCACTGATCTTGATCTGTTCGCGTTTATTGATGATTGCCACGAACCTGCTAGCGAAGAGCATACCAGACTTGGGATTGAGCCTGGCAATCCTCTATTTACTAGCTGTTTTCCTGCTTTTATTTAAACTGGACCAACCTTTACAACAGAAAAAAGCTCCTTTGGCACAAGAAAAAGTGGCCCCCAGAGAGCTCTTGCTACCTCTCTGCGCTTTTATTCTTTTTGTCTCCATTAATTCAGGATTCATGTATAGAGTAGTGAAACCTGCTTTCAGTCATTTTGAGTCTTTAGCTAACTTCTATGGGTGGACCTCCTATATTTTGGCATTGGTGATTTTGCGAATACTACCGCAGAAGACAAACAGAGCCTATCTTTTTGATATTGCGCTAAAAGTTTTGGGCATTTCATGGTTGCTATTTTTGTGGATGGACAGATCTATTGTAAGCTATTTGCTGATCGAGAGCACAATGATGGGAGCTTTGGGAGTTTTCGATCTGTTTTTATTTTGTATTCTTGGCAGCATTTTGGATTATGCTGTAAATCCTGCCCATGTCTTGGGGATGGGTCTGGCTTTAAATGTGTTGGGTATTCTGCTGGGTGGGATTTTGGGCCAGTTATTAATGTTTTATTTTGGTACAGCAATTGTTGCTGCTGTGGGTCTGCTCCTTGTTTTTGCGAGTATTTTGCTCTTTCCGCCTTTGAATGTTAAGCTGACAGGGCTTTTGGAACATCATTTATTTCTGATTAAGATCCAGGTGCTATCCCACAGGAAAGAGGAGAAAGTACAGCTCACAGGCAAAGAACAACAAATTGTGGAGTTACTCTTGCATGGCTATACGTACAGGGCAATAGCGGAAGCACTATTCATTAGCGAAAACACTCTGAAATATCATACTAAGAATCTTTATCGGAAACTTAAGGTTAACAACAAGATGGATTTGATTAAGTTGTTCGGGAAGTAATATTCAGCAGTATTTCCAATCCGCAGCCACCAGCTGCGGTTTTTAATGTCCAGAATAGGGCCCACACCTTTGGTGTGGGCTTGTTTTTTAAAAATCACCCATTTTGTGTATTGGTAGAAGGGGAGGAAAGAGCTAAACTAAAACAAGATCCAACTAATCAAGAGGTAGGAAAAGTGGGTTCTTCAGGAAGATATTTTTTTTGGTAGGGTGGACCTGTTTTTCCTGCCGGGTTAGTAGGAGGAGCAAACAAATGTTAATCCATCATGAAATTATCGATTATTTACAAGAAAAAGATGCCTCGTTTCTTGAACCGATAAGTTCATCTGAGATTGGTTGCGTCCTCAATGTGACACCATCGTATGTGCGCTTGGTAATCCAGAGCCTCCTTGTGATGGGAAAGGTTCGAGTGAGAAGAGGGAGGGGAGGAGGCTATTACCTTTGAGAGCTTCAGTGTTTAACTAAGAACAGGGAGCGAACTACGAAAAGGCCTTCTGGGGATTCGTAACATCATTTAGGCCGAAAACACAAAAGGTTAGCTATCTGAATAAACAAGTTTTATCATAAATAAAAAACGAAAGAGGTCTTGCAATGAAAAAAGTGATTGTTTTTCTCTTGGTATTAGTGGTTATGGCTTCTGTGTCTGCATCTGCTGTAGAATTTCAGAGCCTCACAGTTGATGGAAACTATTGGTTCGGAGCAGCTGAAGGTATTATGTTCATTGAGGGCCCCGCAGATTATACGCATAATTCCGTGAGCGCAGCCATATCTGCCCGTTTTTCCCCTGGCTTTGTCCTGGGGGCTGATTACACCTATGGTAAGCTTTCAAATCCATCCCAAGAAGGAGAGGAGATTTCGATTCCCGCTGGTATTGGATACACAAACCAACAACAGCTTTTGGGTATTTATGTAGGCTATCCTTACATGTTAGCCCCCGGTTTTGATGTTACAGCCTCAGCAGGCTTGGGCTATTATGCTAATTCACAAAAAATATGGGACATAGAAGAACCCCAAGACAAATTTAGCTTTACCATCAAAAGCACAAAACCCCAGGTTGGTTTGGCAGCTCAATATAAAGTAACACCACAGTTTTCCCTCAGGGGCAATTTTGGCATTTTCCTAGGCACCGGGGGAACAATTACCATCAATGAAAGCCTCGGGGCTCGTGCTACTGATAGTGAAACCATAGATATTTCACTTAAATTTTCCCGTTGGCAACTGGAAGGGAAATATCTCATAAAGCCGGGCTGGGAAGCTGTAGCTGGGTATCGGGTGTGGGATATTACAGTCTCCGAGGAAGATTCATTAGCTTTAGACTCTAAAGGCCTCTATTTTGGAGTTCGTTATAGCTATTGATTATCACATCCAATAAATTGATCAAAATAAGAAAAGAGGGATTGTCTTGAAAAAAACTGTCGGTTTTGTTTTGGTATTACTATCTGCCCTAGTGTTAGCTGCATCTGCTGTGGAATTGCAGAGCCTCACAGTTGATGGAAACTACTGGTTTGGAGCAGCTGAAGGTATTGTATTCCTTGAGGGCCCCGCAGATTACACGCATAATTCTGCGAACGCCGCCGTATCTGCCCGTTTTTCCCCTGGCTTTGTCCTGGGTGCTGATTACACCTATGGTAAGCTTTCAAATCCATCCCAAGAAGGAGAGGAGATTTCGATTCCCGCTGGTGTTGGATACACTTACCAACAGCAGCTTTTGGGTATTTATGTAGGCTATCCTTACATGTTAGCCCCCGGTTTCGATGTCACAGCCTCAGCAGGCTTGGGCTATTATGCTAATACACAAAAAGTATGGGACATAGAAGAACCCCAAGACAAATTTAGCTATACCATCAAAAGCATAAAACCCCAGGTTGGTTTGGCAGCTCAATATAAAGTAACGCCACAGTTTTCTCTCAGGGGCAATTTTGGCATTTTCCTAGGCACCGGGGGAACAATTACCATCGATGGAGGCATCGGGCCTAGTGCTACTGATAGTGAAATCATAGATATTTCACTTAAACTTTTCCGGTGGCAACTGGAAGGGAAATATCTTATCAAACCGGGCTTGGAAGCTACAGCCGGGTATCGGGTGTGGGATGTTACAGCCTCACCTCCTGAGAATGAAGAGGAAGATTCATTAGCTTTAGATTCTAAAGGCCTCTATTTTGGAGTTCGCTATAGCTTCTGATAGCGCGAGATTCTCAAGAACTGCCCTTCCTCTGCCTTTGATATACTCAGACGGCACAACCGGGAGATTAAAGAAGGACGGCATGGGGATAAATCGTTCAGTAGATCCTATTTTCCACGAAGGGTATCCCCTGCCACAGAAATGATCGGTAAAGTACAAACGTCGTAGATGACATAATAAATCTACGACGTTTTTTCATCTGAAGGTGAAAGTGAATTTCCTTATCTCCGTCAGGAGCGTCTAATATTATTGCAAAAGCGATTCGTAGAATTATTCTCTGACAGCGAAGGTTGCATAGGGCGCTTTGCCCTCCAGTCTTGCTTCTTAGGCGAGCTCTTCTACTTGAGGGCGACTTTGACGGCTTGCGTGCTTAAAAGTTTATTGTTATTGTATTTTTTCGAAACAGCTTCTTTACTAAATGGGAGAAGCTCAAGGAAAAACCGGAAAGCCGGGATTAATATGATTATTTTGCCTGCCACCCCCTTTGAGCCTCGGAGACATAAATTTCCCCTCGCTTCAATAAACTGTAGGGGGAGGGGAAAGATATGAAAACAGACATCGGACAACTACTGTTAATTTTTCCGCCTCAGTTGAGGGGCCTATTGGGAGCCCTGCCCTGGGAGCGAGTAGAGGAGATAAGACTCAGAGGTGGCAGACCTGTGGAGATCGTACTCCACGATGGAGACTATTGGCTAGGCCAGAGGGGAGAACTAATAACCGAGGCCCAGCTAGCAGAACCCCTCTCTCCTGTGGCTCTCACAGGCTGTTTGGAGCTGGTCACGAAAAACTCCCTCTATGCCTTAGAAGAGGAGCTGCGAGGCGGCTATGTTACAGTGGAGGGCGGCCATAGAGTAGGGCTTGTGGGCAGAGCCATAGTCCGGGATGGCAAAGTCAGAAGCATGAGAGAAATTGGAGGCCTCAACGTGCGAGTGGCCCGTGAGGTGGTGGGAGCCTCTTCAGCTCTCCTGCCGCAGCTTTATAACCCGGAAGCTGACTTGTATTACCGCACCCTGATTATCTCACCCCCTCGGGCTGGGAAAACCACCATCCTCCGGGATCTTGTGCGCCAGGTTAGTGATGGCTGGGAAGGAGTGGAGGGCAGGCGCGTAGGACTTGTGGATGAAAGATCAGAGCTGGCCGGTACATTTCGGGGAGTGCCTCAAAAAGATGTGGGAGTGCGCACAGATGTTTTAGATGCCTGTCCTAAAGCAGAAGGAATTATGATGCTGTTGCGTTCCATGTCGCCTCAGATAATCGCAGTGGATGAAATCGGTAGACCCGAGGATGCACAAGCTCTAGGAGAAGCCCTCAATGGGGGAGTGGGAGTTTTTGCCACAGCCCATGCAGGCTGCTTAGAGGAATTAGAAGAACGCCCCATCCTCCGGGAACTTGTGGAGGCGAAAGTATTTCAGCGATTTGTACTCCTCTCCAGAGAAAATGGGGTGGGTACAATCGCATGGGTGCGCGGGATGGACAGTTGACAGAGAGAAGAGAAAAAGCGAGGGCGAGCCTCGCTTTTTTCGATCTAAAAATAAATATTTTTAAGTGGTTATTTTTTTTTAAGAGGTAGCATATTTTATTCGGGGATGGGAAAAAATGTTTCCATCAGTTAATCCAGCTGAACAAAAGCGCTGGATAACTCCCTTTTGGCGAGGCAGTCACCAAAAGGGCACGAAAGAGAATTGGGGGAAATTAGATGAGAAAAATTTGCTTACTTCTACTGGTTCTTTGCCTGGGTTTCGCTGCCAGCTCTTTTGCAGCCACAGTGCAATCTCCCACAGTAAGTGTCACCATCAGTACAGTTCAGGATCTTGCCATCGACAGTCTCAATGTCACAATCCCGGCTCCTTCAGTTGCGGACTACAACGCAGGCAACACCCAAACTGCAAGCAATGTACTTACAGTAAAAAGCAATGTGCCCTGGGAACTTAAGATGAGAGCAACTAGCTGGGCTAATCCCTACACAAAAGCATTGTCTGATTTGCAGTGGAAAAGACAGGGTAGCGCTGGTGATTTTAATGCGTTCACATTCACAGACGATACAGTTTTCTCTGGAGCTGCCACATCCGGCACAGTGATAACTGTAGATTACCTGATGAAACTATTTTGGGCAACAGATGAGCCCGGCGTATATTCAGCAGATCTAACATACACATTGGTCACAGGCAGCAGTAACTAGGAGCTTGTAGCTCAGTAGGGGACTGCCCGTGGAGGTATCCTCCACGCCCCTATTTTTTAAGGGGGGGAAACTTTGAAAAGACATTTTCAGCCATTTGTATTTTTTCTAGTGTTCTTGTTTACCTCTACAGCCTACGGCATGCTTCAGTGTTCCTTTGAAGACAGAACCCTAGAGCTCAGTCCAGGGGAGAGGGGCCAGCTTGAGATCGAAGTGTCCAATCCCGACTCCCAACCCCTGGCAGTCCGCGCCTATATAGGGGACTGGCTCCGAACAGAGGCAGGAGAGCAACAGTTCCATCCTCCAGGCACAGTAGCCAATTCCGCAGCAGGACAGTTGAGATTGGCCGAATCCCTAATCATCCTCGGGCCTGGGGAAGAGGGCAAGTTTAAGCTATCTGCTACAGTGCCCCCACAGCAGGAGGGAAGCAGGACTGCTATGGTGTTTGTGGAAGCAGAAAGGCCTCCTCAAAATGAGAGCGGATCCGCGGAGATGCAAATTAAATTCCAGATTAGCCTTCGCTATGGGATCAAGATCTATCTGGTGGCCAGAGGTACACAGCAGCCCCGCTCGCGGTTTTTAGAGCTGTCGTTGGAGCCACAACAGGCCGGGAAGCTACCTGTTACTTTGGCTGTGGAGAATACAGGCAATCTCCACCTCAAATACCGAGGGCAACTGGAGGTAAGGGATTTTACCGGCAAGGTGCTAGAGGTGGTGGAGCTTCCACCATTCTCCATTCTCCCTGGCGCAAAACTGAAGCTTGAAAGCCAGATTGAGCCCCCTCCAGTTGGAGAATATTTATTATTGGCCATTGTGGACTATGGCAGCAAAACTATGGCAGCTGAGGCACAATTTATGGTGAAGGGGGGAGGGGACAGTTGAAAAAAATTATTTTCTTCGCTTTACTTTTTTTGTGCTGGGGCGCTTGGGCAGAGAATACCCTGGAAATTGATACCATGTCATTTACATACCAAGCCAAAAGGAAAGATCTGGACGCAGGCTTTTTCGACTTCCCCGGACAAAATCGACTAACAGTAGATGCCACAACGCCCTGGCAGTTATACCTGCGGACAGATAATCCTGTGTTTTCAGCTACAGGCAATCACTATAAACCCGTAGGAGATCTTCTTTGGCGGCTGAAAAATCAGGGTCTATATAATCCCCTGACCCATTCTCCACAGTTGGTGGCAGAAGGCGAGATAGGGAAAACTCAGGTGATGGTGGAGTATCGGATGTTGCTCTCATGGCAAAATCTGCCGGATACCTATACTGTGACTTTGCTCTATACATTAACTTCACAAGGAGCACAGTGATGAAAAAGCTATTTTGCAAAGCATTGTTATTAACCCTCATTTGTTTTGTTGCCCGGACAGGTAGCCTCGAGCTTTCCGCACCTTTGAGTAGACAAGCTGCCCCCCGCCGCCTTGTGACTTTGGGTTTTAAAGTAAAAAATACAAGTAACCAACAGCTCGAGCTACAGTTTCAACCCCACCTGCCGCAACTGTGGGAACTATTGCGCACTCCAGATCCTAGAAGTCTTCCGGCAGGTGAGGAGATTATTGTCCCCATCACAGTCCTCATCCCACAACAGGTAGCAGGCGGAGTATATGAGCTGGAACTTGTGGTGAAGTGCGGCTCCCAATTATTCCGCGCTATAGCTCAGGTGGAGGTAGAGAGCTATAGCGGTGCTAAACTTTCTTTTCAAGAGAGAGAGCTTGTAATTGCAAAAGGAAATAAAGCCGCTGTGGCCTTTGTGCTGGAGAACACAGGCAATTGTCCCGAGAGGTATTGGCTCCGCGGGCGAGGCTTGAGTGTACTTCCCATCAGCGCAGGTGGTATCCTCAAGCAAGGAGAGACCAGGGAAGTGATAGCACAGGTGACGGTACCATCAGACTCTGCTGTGGGACCTGGCTGGCTGGAAATTGAGGTGGGAAAAGAAGGAGACGTGGGGGTTTTGGCCAGGGCGAGATTACCCTATACTATAGTGTCAGCGCCTACCTCCTCCCTGAGCCCCACTCTTCGCGGTAAGCTCTCGTTGGAGCTTCACAGAAGTGATGCGGGGCTATTTTCCCTTCAGGGTAGTTTCTTGGGAAACAGCAATTTTGATCGAGGATACCTTAACCTGAAGTTGGAGCACTACCTAGGCGGGAGTCGGAGCCAAATCAGCTGGCACAGTGGTAACTGGGCTTTAGCTGTAGGCGATCTTTATCTCGCAGGGAATAGCCTGCAAGAGCCAGTAGAAGAGCGAGGACTGCTGTTCACACTCAAAGAGAGGGGCAAATTCACAAATTTCTTTTGGTACCCAGGCTATTTCTCCTATCGGATGGGTCCCACCTCAGTTGCCATAGCCACAGATAAACAGCAGCAGCTTTGGGTTTACGGGAGAGGGGAGGCAGGGCAGAAGACGAGACTATGGGGGGAGGTGGGAATGCCTGTGGCAGGATCCCTTTCCAGTTCCAGCACAGCCGTCCGTCTTGGCGGACAGAGAAAAAATCTCCATTCTTTTTGGACTGCCGATTGGCTCTGTGCAGGTGCAACCACCTGGGGCAATAATCAGGACCTGTGGCGTTTGAACCTTACGGGTCAGTATAACCCCCTCCTGCTCTCTTATTCTTCCCAACATAGCATTCTCTGTCCCCAAGTAGGGGAGTCCCGGGGCACTGTAGGAGTCGCGTTTGCCCTAGGCCGCGGGAACATTATCTTGCGCCTAGGTCAGGGACAACGTACCAGTCTAAACCAAAAGCTTGAGGAACAGGGCTGGGAGCTGAACTATCATCGGAGGTGGGGTACTGTCTACCTCTACCTTGCTCAAAGCGCCATGCCCCTCTACCCCTCACGACACCAGATGCGTCTGGGCCATTATACCGGCGGCTTCTCTACCTGGCTGGCTCTAGATGGCCAAGAGGATTACCACGAGCTGAAGCTAGGGCTTCTGTGGCGTCGGGGTGGCCGAACCTGGGAGGTCCAATGGCAGGGGCAAGAGGATGCTCAGAATTTGACCCTCAATCTAACCCAACCATTAGATCAGCTGCAGTCGCTGCGTTTAGGTGCAAAGATCACAATGGCTGAGGCAACAAGCTGGCAGTTTACTGTGGGCTATGGTGTTGGCTTGAATCTGCCCATCCCCTTTTTGAAAACTAAAGGTAGCCTTCAAGGCAGGGTTTTCATCGATGAGAATAATGATGGAATCTGGCAAAGTCAAGAGCAGGTGGTGACCAATGTAGGAATCCTCTTGGGTGGAGAGTTAGTTATGACAGACATAAATGGTCTCTATACCCTCCCTGCTATGGAGCCGGGTGAATACACTCTCCTGTTGGCCACTGACCTTCCAGTGGGACTTTTGGCCCCAACCAGGTCTGCTTCAATCCGGCTCCATGGGGGAGAGAGGACAAATTGGGACTGGCCCCTAGTTCGAGGAGGGAGCATTAGGGGGAAGATCCTTTTGGCAGACGGAAAAGCAGGGGGGATCAGGATCGCCATCTGGGAGCGGGGACGGATAGTTGCCCGCACTACTGCAGATCCACAAGGCAATTTCCAAACCCCATACCTGTTGCCCGGCAGCTACCAGCTACAGTTTCCCCAGCTTCAAGATTATGAGCCAGAAGTTTTCGTAGTGGATCTGGAGGCAGGTCAAGAAAAAGAGTTGGAGCTACTCTTCAGGCGCAAAAGCAAGCCCCAAGAGGAGCTTTTCCGTAGTGATAAGGTGCAGATTATCGCGATCAAATGATCGTAATCTTCTCCTGGGAGGACAAATTTTTTAAGGAGCGAGGCTAGCCTCGCTTTTTTCTTTGGCATATTTTGTCCACTTTGGCATAAACATATAGCAAAAGGTGGACTAGTTAGGGGCACGCAGCATGAGGTTGGGGGTGGAGCAGAGGGCATGGTTTATGTAAAACTTCTGGGAGCAATTCTGGTTTTGCTCTCAGGGTATCTAGCAGGGAAAGTAGCAACAGGAGCCTGGAGCCGGCGCGAGAGGCAGCTAGCTCAGCTCAAAGAGGCCATGGGGGCTCTGGCCACGGAAATGAATTGCCTCCTTTTGCCCCTGCCTCAGATTATGGGGAAGCTAGCGGAAAGGTTGTCTCCTCCTGTGGGGGAGATCTTCGCTTTAGCAGGCGGGATCATGGAGTCTGGAGGGGGCCAAAGCGCCCAGGAGGCCTGGGAGGAGTCCTTAGAGCAGGTGGGGCCTGAACTTTGCCTCCTGGAATCTGATCTGTCCTTTTTAAGTTCGCTAGGCGCATATCTTGGCGCCAGCGACCTTGAAGATCAATTGAAACGCCTGGAGGGGCTGGCCCAGCAGCTTGAAGCTCAAAGGCAAGAGGCCAGGGAGGCAATAGGAAGGGAAGGAAAGCTAGTGGGTTTTGCCTGGCCTGCTGTTGCCTTGGTGGTGGTGATTTTATTTTGGTAAGGGGTGGCACAGATGGATGTGGAGATGATCTTTCGCATCGCTGGGATTGGCCTTTTAATCTCAGTCTTAAGCATGGTTCTCAAGCAGGCTGGCAAGGAAGAGCAAGCCCAGATGCTAACGCTGGCAGGGGTAGTTGTGGTCTTGATGCTGATTCTGCAGCTGGTAAGTCAGCTCTTTGCCAGTGTTCGCTCTGTGTTTGGCCTTTAGAGGGGAAGAGGAGTGGCTATTGTCCAGATAGTAGGCTTGGGACTGGTCACAGCCTTTCTGGCTGTGATCATCAGGCAAACCAAACCAGAGCTGACAGTCCCTCTGGCCTTGGCAGCGGGAGCACTAATTTTTCTCCAGATCCTAGGGGAGCTAGGCACGGCTCTGGGCTTTTTAAGCCAGCTTTCAAACAGAGCAGGGCTGGATCCAATTTATCTGGGGTTGGTCCTCAGGACCACAGGCATCGCCTATTTGGGCAGCTTCGGTGCTCAAACCTGCAGGGACATGGGAGAGGGAGCATTGGCGGAAAAAATCGAATTTGCCACAAAGGTGCTGATCATGGTGCTGGCCCTGCCCATCCTAGGCGGAATTTTAGGACTTGTGGAGCAGCTTTTACCCTGATCATCTTCTTGTTTTTGCTGGCGCCTGGGTTTGCCCAAGATTGGCAAGGGGAGGCTGAGGCTGAGATTTATCAGGAGCTGGCTGGCTCTCAGCTGGAGGCAATTGAAGGGGAGCTGGCCCGGGGTCTGGAGCAGAATCTCCCTGGGCTGAGCCTGGGGAATTTGATCCGCAAAAACGGTGCTGCCATTGATCTGAATCTGGTGGATTTCCTCCAGTACCTGTGGCAGCTCCTGTGGCGGGAGTTGCTTGCCAATGTGGGGCTGTTGGGGCAGCTTTTGGCCCTGGGCGTCCTCTGTGCTCTCCTCTCGCAACTGAAGACAGCTTTTCAAAAACAAGATGCCCTGGATCTGGCCTTCACTGTCTGCTATTACTGTCTCCTCGCCTTGGCCTTGAGGAGTCTCGTGGTGGCAGTGGGTGCCAATCGGAATGCCATCGCGCAGATGGGCACGCTCCTCAATGCAGTGGTGCCAGTCCTCTCTGGGCTCCTTGTGGCAGGGGGGGCTGTGAGCAGCGCAGTTATTTTAGAGCCAGCAGTTTTGGTGGGGGTTACCTGGCTGATTAATATTGTCCAGCAGCTAGTGCTGCCCCTGATTTTAGGCGGGGTGTGCCTGGGGGCTTTGGGCAACTTCACTGAAGGCCTCTCCCTTTCACGGTTGGCCAAGCTAATGCTGCAGTTTGCCACCATCGCCTTAGGGTTAACCTTCACCATTTTCATGGGACTGATGGCAATCAAGGGCGTGGCAGCGCCGCTGGCAGATACAGTGGCTCTTCGGAGCGCGAAATTTATGGTGGGTAGCCTAATTCCCATTTTGGGCAAAATGCTCACAGATGCCCTGGAGGTTGTTGCCTCCTGTTCTGCAGCAATCAGGGGTGCTGCAGGTATTTTGAGCCTAGTTGGAGTTATTGTCTATTGTTTTGTGCCCATCCTCAAAGCCATGGCCTTAGTTCTCATCTACCGTTTTGCAGGAGCTGCGATTGAGCCTGTAGCAGACAAACGCCTAGCAGATGGCTTGGGCTGGATGGCAGATGGACTTCTCTTATTATCTTTAGCCGTGCTTAGCGTGGGCATTATGTTTTTTGTGGGTGTGGCAGTGATGGTGAAAGCTGCTAACCCCTGGGGGTGAGGGAAATGAACGGATGGATCCAGCGGCTGTTGGGTCTGACAATCGTGGCAGGAGCCTTGGAATTCCTCCTGCCATTGGGGGAGCTTCGCCGCTTCAGCAGAATGATTCTAGGGATGGTATTAGTATTCACCATGGCAAGTCCCCTCTTATCCCTCCGGGGCCTGGGCCCACCTGCCCTGCCATCCCTGAGCCGCAATCAGCCGCAAAAACAGGAGGATCTTGTGAGGCGCATCTTCGAGCTGCGCCTGGCAGGGGAACTAACTGAGCTCCTCGAAGGCAGGGACGCTTCCTGCAGGGAAGCGAAAGCCCACTGGAACTCTCAGGGGCAGCTAGAGCGGGTGGAAGCGACTATTGCAGGTGGCGGCTTAGAGGATGCAAGGGAGCTGATTGCCAAACACTTAGGGCTAGATAGAGTCAGGGTTAGTGTGGTTGAGGAGGGTACTGAATGAACAAGTTTGGCCAGTGGCTAGGCCGTCTTTTGGGCCAAGGCGAGGGGCAACCATTGGGGGAGGGGGAGAAGAAGCTTTTAGCTAATTTGTTGGTGGTGGGCCTCGTGGGCCTGATTGTGATGCTCTCCTTCGGTTTTTTTGGAAAAAGCGCTCCTCCAAAAGCACCACCTTCCACGCAAGAGCCCCTGAAGAGTTCTTCGCCTGAGGCGAGCCTTGAAAGGGAGCTTGCTGGCATTTTATCTAAAATTCGGGGTGCTGGCCAGGTGCAGGTTGCTATCACTATGGAAGGAAGCGGGAGACGAGAATATGCTACCAACCGCAAAGAGACTACAAAAGATAGCCAACAGGATGACAGCGGAGGCAAGAAGACCAGTATAGAGACAACAGTGGAAACCCAGAAGGTGTTGGTAAAGGGCGATGGCATGCGGGAGGAGGCCCTACTGGAGCGGGAGCTGACGGCGAAGGTGCAAGGTGTGCTAATTGTAGCCTCGGGAGCTGGAGATGATGTTGTCTGCGAGAAGCTAGCCCGCTGTGCTGCCACTTTTCTCGGCGTGGGGCAAAATCGGATTGTGGTGATGGAGGGTAAATAAATGAAGATCGTTTTTTGGCAACGAAAAGCGTGGTTAGGCGCGATGGTCCTCACCTGGATTGTTGCTTTTTTGTTTATAGGTTTAGCTATGCTCAGAGAACCGCATACTAAGGGGGGTTCGTCTGAAATTCAGGAGACGGCAGGCAAAACCACAGCCCAGCCTAATCCTTTCGCAAGGCTGCGCATGGAGCGGGAACAGAAGCGGGATCAGCAGCTGGAGCTATTGGAGCGGACTGGAAATCGGGAGGCTCTCTCTGCTTTAGCCCAAGAGAAGCGCATCGAAGCTGAGGTTGAGGGGATGCTCCGAACTATGGGCTACCGGGAGGCGGTTGTTTTAATCGGCTCAGACGAGGCCTCAATTGTGGTAGCGGCAGCCCTACATGAGAATGAAGTGGCCAGAATAGGCGAGATAGTGGCGAGAAAAACTGGTTTTTCCTTGGAGCGAATTACTATCAGCGAGGGATCTCGGCTGCCAAATAGAGGAAAAAGCGAAAGCAGCGTAGAATAATAAATAGATTGCTGGCGTCAGTTCCCTTGCAGATGAAAAAAATGGCTGCTATAATAGGGATAGATGCCCAAATCCTCGGATAGGAGGTAGCTTTGTGAAGCTAGATTTTGAACAACTGAAGGAACTCATTAGAATTGTGGGTCGAAGTCAGATCTCGGAATTCACCTTGGAAAGTGAACAACTGAAGATTTGCCTGAGCAAAAGCCAGGAGAAGGAACCTGAGCGTGCAGCTACTACTACTGTGGTCTCTCCCCCTGAGGCGGTACCCGCCCAGACCATGGTCAGTGCCACAGCAATTGCAGGTGAGGACAAGGGACCTGTAGCCCCCAGCCCCCAGGTTAAGGAGGCAGAGGCCAACCTTTTGGGACCAGGCCAGGAGGTTATTGTGGCGCCCATGGTGGGAACCTTCTATCGCGCCCCCAGTCCAGAGGCAGCTCCTTTTATTGATCTGGGAGATCTGGTGGAGGTAGGAAGCACTGTCTGCATCATCGAAGCCATGAAGCTGATGAATGAGATCGAGGCCGAGATCAGGGGACGTGTGGTGAAGATCTTAGCGGAGAATGGACAGGCAGTGGAATATGGTCAACCCCTGTTCATCGTGGAGCAGGTGTAAGATGGGGGCGTTCAAGAAGATACTCATCGCCAACCGTGGCGAGATTGCAGTCCGGATTATCCGGGCTTGCAAAGAGCTGGGGATAAATTCCGTTGCCATCTACTCTGAAGCGGACAGGGATGCCTACCACACGCGTCTCGCTGACGAGGCCATCTGTGTTGGGCCCAGTGCTTCTCAAGAGAGCTATCTTAACATACCCAACATCATCAGCGCTGCTATGATCACCGGTTCAGATGCCATCCACCCAGGTTACGGCTTTTTAGCAGAAAACTCGGGTTTTGCCGAGATCTGCACTAGCCATGGTTTTAAGTTTATCGGCCCTACCCCCGATGCTATCGAGCGCATGGGGGATAAGGCCAAAGCTCGTCGGGCCATGGAAGAAGCAGGAGTGCCTGTAGTGCCAGGAAGCACCGGACCCATAACTAGCGAAGCTGAGGCCCTGGAGGTTGCAGTGGCCATTGGCTTTCCAGTGTTGGTCAAGGCCTCTGCAGGTGGGGGAGGCCGGGGCATGCGCGTTGCCCACCACGCAGAGGATCTGGTGAAGGCCATCCGCACAGCCCGGGGTGAGGCAGAAATTGCCTTTGGCAATGGCGAGGTTTATCTTGAAAAATTCATCGAGGAGCCCAGACACATAGAATTTCAGCTGCTGTGCGATGAGCACGGTCAGGCTGTCTATATTGGCGAGCGGGATTGCTCTATCCAACGGCGTCACCAAAAGATGCTAGAGGAGGCACCGTCGCCTGCAATCGGAGCAAACCTGCGCCAGGAGATGGGTCTTGTGGCAGTGCGCGGGGCTAAGGCAGCCGGCTATACCAGCGCCGGCACCATGGAGTTTTTGCTAGATAGATTCGGCAATTATTACTTTATAGAGATGAATACTAGGATCCAGGTAGAGCATCCAGTCAGCGAGCTTATCACCGGCATCGATCTGGTGAAAGAGCAGATTCGGATTGCTCAGGGCGAGGAGCTAGGCTATGGCCAAGAGGAGATCCAGATTCGAGGCCATGCCATCGAGTGCAGGATTACAGCGGAAGATCCACAGCGTGATTTTTTGCCCTCACCTGGCCAGGTTACATTTTTCCAGCCCCCTACAGGCCCTGGGATCCGGGTAGACACAGCTCTGTATCCAGGCTATGTAATTCCCCCCTATTATGACTCCCTTGTGGCAAAAGTCATCGCCTGGGGATCCAATCGTACAGAGTCCATAGCTCGCATGAGAAGGGCTTTAGATGAGTTTCAGCTGGAGGGGATTAAAACCACGATTCCTTTTCAACGCAAGGTATTGGACAATGCTTTTTTTCGCAAAGGCGAGGTTTATACAAACTTTATTCAGCGTAGAGTGTTAGCTGAAGAATAAACGGAGGTGGCAAAATGGAAGAGATCAAAGGGGAGCGCAGCGAATGGGGTGCCATTAAAATTGCCAATGAGGTGGTAGGAATCATCGCCGGCCTTGCTGCAACAGAGATTAGTGGGATCTCAGCTATGAGCGGTGGCATCACCGGCGGCATCACCGAGGCTTTGGGCATGAAGAATCTGGCCAAGGGCGTGAAGGTGGAGGTTGGTGAGAAGGAAACTGCCATCGATCTGTTTGTGATCGTGGATTATGGTGTGAGAATCCCTGATGTGTCCTGGCAGGTGCAAGAGAATGTAAAACGAGCTATCGAGAGTATGACAGGCCTTTCTGTGGTGGAAGTGAATGTACACGTACAGGGGGTTAAGTTCCCAGAGCAAATGGAAGAGGAACAGCCCCGGGTACGTTAGGGGGACGTGAAATGAGAGCAATAGAGCGGATCGCGGTATTTCTCGCAGCTGTAATTGTCCTTTTGGCTAGCCTGGGGCTTTGGGGTTATTTAGCAGCCTGGTTTGCCCCAGGCCAGCTGATTGGTACTTTAGAGTCAGCAGCGCAATCAGGGGATCTATATATTGTGGCCATTTTATTCACTGTCCTTGGCCTTGCCATGTTGGCCCTCTCTATGGGCAGATCCTCCCAGCCTCGAGCTGTGATCTCCGAGAGTCCACTGGGGCAGGTCCGGGTGAGCATGGCAGCAATTGATGCCTTAGTGCGCAAGGCTGCAGGTTCCATTCGAGGGGTGCGGGAGGTTGAGACTGATCTTAACGTGGACAAGCTGGGACTTAATATTGGCCTTCGTGTCCTGGTGGCCTCAGATCTTTCCATCCCCCAGCTCACAGCCCAAGTGCAGGAGGCTGTAAGCTCGTATGTTGAACAGACTGTTGGCATCAGTCCAAAGCAGGTTAATGTTCTGGTGCGGAACATAGCAACCGCTGGCCGCGCCAGAGTCGAATGAGGTGAGAATGGTGGATTATTGGGCCGAGATTATGGGAGCCATCTCCCGGAATTGGGGAAAGCTCCTAGGTGCAGTTTTGGGACTGATTGTGGGGATCATTATCGTTAGCTTCGGCTTTTGGAAGGCGATTTTTTTAGTAATCTGCCTAGCTTTGGGCTATTTTGTGGGTTCGCGCCTAGATGGCGGCGGCCCCGGAGGCTGGGATTAGGAGGAAAACTTGTGAGTAGACGCATGGCCCGAGAAGTGGCACTGCAGGTCCTCTTTCAGGTCACAGAGGGGGACAATCCTCCCGAAGAGGCACTTGAGGAAGCTTGGAGCCGGAATAGGGAGGATGATCCAGATGCGGAGATCCCCTGCGGGCACCTAGGTGAGGGAGAGCGCACCTTTATCCAGACGCTGGTGGAGACCACTTTAGCAAAGCAGGCTGAGATCGATCAGCACATAGCTCACCTCTCCCGAGATTGGTCCCTTGAGCGAATTGGGACAGTGGAGCGGGCTATTTTGCGCCTCTCTTTCGGCGAGCTAGCTTTAGGCGATGTGCCCTCTAGCATCATCGCCAATGAGGCTGTAGAGCTAGCTAAAAGATACGGCGATGATAATTCCCGGCGCTTCATCAATGGAATTTTGGGCAGCGCCATCAGGGAAAGTGAGGATTAACTTTGGGGTTTTTAGGTATTGATACCAGCTGTTACACAACCTCTGTTGCTTATCTTGCTGATGGGCAGCTGGTGGAGAGAAGAAAACTCCTCTCGGTGCCACAGGGCAAGCGAGGGCTTCGGCAATCTGAAGCCCTCTTTCAGCATCTGGGGAACCTACCCCTACTGTTAGAGGAGCTAAGTCCTCAGCTAGGCAGGATCACTCATGTGGCAGCCAGCACCAGACCCAGGCCCCAGGAGGATTCATACCTACCAGTCTTCAAAGCTGGCGAGACTGTGGCTAGAAGCATAGCTGCAAGCTTGAACTGTCCCTTTATTGAGACCAGCCACCAGGCAGGACACCTGTGGGCTGGGTTTTGGTCTGCAAAAGAAAGGCCCCGAGAGAATTGGTTGGCCTTTCATCTCTCAGGCGGCACAACAGATCTGCTTCTAGTTCGCCCACAGGTCAGCCAGATCGAAACATTAGGCAGCAGTCTGGATCTCCACGCAGGCCAGTTCATAGACAGGGTGGGAGTCCATTTGGGGCTATCTTTTCCTGCAGGGCCAAGCCTTGAGAAGTTAGCCCGAGAGGGCCAGCGGGGCAAGATTACAATTCCGGCACCAGTGCGAGGTTACGACCTGAGCTTCGGCGGGCCTGAAGCTGCAGCCTGCCGGGAACTGGAGCGGGGAGCAGACCCGGGGGATTTAGCATTGGCTGTGATACTCACGATTGGCCGGGGGGTTGTGAAAGTGATAACCCGGGCCCTAGAGGAGTATGAGATCTCGTCCCTTCTTTTTGTGGGGGGCGTTGCTGCCAACAAAATTTTACGTGATTATTTGCGAGAGAAGCTGGAACACCCAAAATTTGGTGCCCGGTTATTTTTTGCGGATCCCCATCTTAGCACAGATAATGCAGTTGGTGTGGCTGTGGCAGCTAGGGAGGCGACTTTGTGGAAGAACTAGAGCTGATCGGGGTCTCTGTGAGCCAGCTCACAGAGAGGATTAAGCAAAGACTTGAAGAAGATATTCTCCTTCAGGATGTACTGGTGCGCGGTGAACTTTCCAATTTCAAACGCCACAGCTCCGGCCACCTCTACTTTACCATGAAAGACCATGATTCCTCCCTCAGGTGCGTCATGTTTCGTTCCTCAGCGCAGAAACTTCCCTTTGACCCTGCAGATGGCGAGGAGATCCTGGCCCAGGGCAGAATTGGCATCTACCAGCGTGGTGGGCAGTATCAGCTCTATGTCTACGAGCTTGTTCCCTTGGGGCAGGGCGCTTTGGCTCTGGCTTTTGAGCAGCTTAAGGGGAAGTTAGCAGGGGAGGGGCTTTTTGATCAGGCGCGGAAGCGGGCCTTACCCCTGTTCCCTAAACGGATTGGGATAGTGAGCTCACCTACTGGCGCTGCCATCCGCGACTTCATTTCTGTGGCCAGGCGCCGCTGGCCCCTGGCCAATTTAGTTTTAGCTCCGGCCCTGGTGCAGGGGGAGAATGCTGCTCCCAGCATCGTGGAGGCTCTTGAGCTTCTGTGCGATGAGGGGGATGTGGAGCTTATTGTTGTGACCCGAGGTGGGGGATCACTTGAGGATCTGTGGCCTTTTAACGAGGAGAGGGTAGCCCGGGCTATTTTTGCCTGTCCCCTGCCTGTAGTGAGCGCAGTGGGCCATGAGATTGATTTTACAATTGCAGATTTTGTGGCGGATCTGAGGGCTCCCACTCCCTCCTCTGCTGCAGAGCTTGCCTTGCCGGATCTGGTAGCCCTCCAGGGCCAGCTGCGGGATTATTACACCCGGCTGGGTTGGGGCCTCAGATCTCAGGTGCGCTTTACCAAAAAAAGATTAGCAGTCCTGGCCCAGTCTCGAATCTTTCGCCACAAGGAGGAACTTGTGGCTCAAAGGCAGCTCGAGGTGGACGAGTTAGCTCGCTCTTTGGAGCAAGCGGTGGGAGAGAGAATTAAAGAAAAAGATCAAAAGCTGCGTCTCCTAGCACAGAGCCTCCAGCAGCTCTCGCCTTTGGCTACCCTGTCCCGGGGCTATAGTATTTGCCGCCGGGGGCGGAACGTGGTTAGGGATGCAGAACAGCTTACTCCAGGGGATAAGCTAGAGGTGATTTTTGCCCGGGGCAGGGTCGGGTGCACTGTTGGCGAAATTGATCTTGACAGCGCTTCGCGCTTGGATTAAATTGGATAGAGGATACATTATAAGGAGAGTGCAGTTGTGTTTACAGTTGACCAGTTGCGGCAGATGTATTTGGAATTTTTTCAGGAAAAGGGGCATAAGATCTTACCAAGTGCCTCCCTGATCCCTAAAGGGGATCCCACCTTGCTCCTTACAGGCGCGGGTATGGTGCCCTTCAAACCTTTCTTTTTAGGCAAGCAAGTGCCAGAGCACAAGATGGTTACCACCTGTCAGCGGTGTTTGCGCACAGCAGATCTAGAGCAGGTGGGAGTTACTGCCCGTCATGGCACCTTCTTTGAGATGCTGGGCAACTTTTCCTTTGGTGCCTATTTTAAAAAAGAAGCAATCCATTGGGCTTGGGAATTTGTCACCCAAAGGTTGAAGCTTCCCAAAGAGAAGTTATGGGTCACCATCTATCTTGATGATGATGAGGCTTTTCAGATTTGGAATAGGGAAGTAGGGGTTCCCGAAGAGAGAATTGTGCGCCTTGGCAAAGAGGATAATTTTTGGGAGATCGGAGTTGGTCCCTGCGGACCCTGCTCGGAACTCCATATCGACAGAGGCCCAGAATTCGGCTGCGGCAGCGAGGACTGCTCTGTGGACTGCGACTGCGATCGTTTTTTAGAGTTCTGGAATCTTGTTTTCATTCAGTTCTTCCAAGACGAGGCAGGCGTGCTTCATCCCTTGAGCCAAAAGGGGATCGATACAGGGATGGGGCTCGAGCGAATTGCAGCGATGATGCAGGGCAAAGAAAGCATCTTCGAGATCGATAACCTAGCGCGAATCGTAGCTCATGTAGAAAAAGTAGCTGCTAAAAAAAGTGATGTTTCCCTGCGGGTAATTGCTGATCACATGCGCTCTGCTACCTTTTTAGCCTCAGATGGAGTTATTCCCTCCAATGAAGGCCGGGGTTATGTGATGCGCAGGCTCATCCGCCGCTCCATTCGCCACGGCAAACTCATGGGAATTGAGGGTTCATTTTTAGCAGAGCTTGTGGAAAGAATTGCAGAGGTAATGGCACCGGGCTATCCAGAACTCACCACAAGGCTTCCTCAGATCAAAGCTGTAATTGTCAGGGAGGAGGAGCGCTTCGCCTCCACCCTTACCGCTGGTATGGCTAGACTCGAGGAGCTGATGGAAGCATCAAAAGGCACTATTTCAGGAGAGGAAGCATTTAAGCTTCACGATACCTATGGATTCCCCTTGGAACTGACAGCTGAAATCGCCCGGGAGCGGGGATTTGAGGTTGATGAGGCAGGATTTGAAGAGGCTATGGCCCAGCAAAGAGAGCGTGCCCGCTCTGCCCGGGGGAAAACCGGGTATCTAGATAGCGACTCTGGCATCTATGCGGAGCTCGCAACGGAGGCTGGTATCTCTACAAATTTTGTGGGCTATGAGGAAAATCAGATCAAAGCACGGGTCATAGGCCTCATCCAAGACGAAGAGGTCATTTCTGAGGCAACAGCCCCTCTAGAGGTTGAGCTGATTTTAGATCAGACTCCCTTCTATGCAGAAAGCGGAGGCCAGCTTGCAGATACAGGCACAATAGGTGGCGATGGCATTCTCTTTGAGGTGCAAAGCGTGCGCAGGCCCGTGGAAAACTTGATAGTCCACAGGGGAGTAGTGCGTAAGGGTACCATCACAGTAGGCGACGAACTTCTAGCCCAGATTAATACTGGCCTCAGGGAGGATACTTGCCGGAACCATACAGCTACTCACCTTCTTCAGGCAGCACTGCGCGAGGTTTTAGGGGAACACGTAGAGCAAGCAGGCTCAAGTGTTTCCCCCACAGAGCTGCGCTTTGACTTCAAGCACTTCAAGGCCTTGAGCGCTCAAGAATTGGAAGAGGTGGAGGCCAAGGTCAATGCTGCGATCCTGGAGAACTATCCTGTAGGGGTCCGGGAGATGTCTTTTGACGAGGCCCAAGAAAGTGGCGCTACAGCCCTTTTTTCCGAGAAGTACGGGGATGTGGTGCGGGTAGTGTCAATTTCAGATCTTAGCTCTGAGCTCTGTGGTGGTACCCATGCTAAGGCTACAGGCCAAATTGGTCTTTTTAAGATTAATTCCGAGAGTAGCATCGCATCTGGTGTGAGAAGGATTGTGGCCCTTACAGGTACCGCTGCCTTAGAGCGGGTTCAGGATGAGGCCAGAATCCTCGCATCCATAGCTCAAAAGTTAAATGCCAGTATTGCTGAGGCGCCAGAGAAACTCTCCCAGCTCCTGGCGCGGGAGCAGGCTTTGGGGCAAGAACTTGAGAAATTAGAGGAGAAACTCATGGCCCAGGAAGGACGGGATCTGGCAGCTGGAGCTGTGGAGATTTCAGGGGCTCGGGTGTTGGTGCGAGAGGTTCCGGACCACGATGGTGATGCACTGAAGCTCCTGGCTGATGGACTGCGCAGCCAGCTAAAAAGTGGTGTGGCCCTTCTTGCAAGCCGCAAGGAGGGGAAAGCCCTCTTTTTAGCCATGGTAACAGAGGATTTAGTGAAACGTGGAATCCATGCTGGCAAACTTGTGCGGACAGTTGCCTCGGTCGCCGGAGGTGGCGGCGGCGGCAGAGGGGATCTAGCCCAGGCTGGTGCTAAAAATCCAGAGCTGGTGCCCCAGGCCCTCCAGGCCGGGCAAGAGGAAATTGAAAGTTTGCTGCGAGGATAAAAAGTGGGAGGGCTGTTCCCGGGGAACAGCCCTCTGCTCTGGGAATCGTTACCCCCATGCCATGGGTTTATTAAAGTGTAGGTATTGGTTTTGTTGATCTGTTTAGCCGTCTAACAAAAAGGGCTCTTTATTTGCATAAAAACATGGCTTTATGGGACTACTTCCCACCAGGAGGCAGTACAGTCTTCGGAGAATATGAGTTAAGAAGGATAATTTTTTAGTTTGGGCGAAGAAAAAGGTTTATTTTGCCTTGACTATGGTTAAAAAATCCGGTAACATTAGTGTATTAGTTGGCTATTACATGTTAGATTGTCGAAGAGGGGGATCCTGTTGCAGAGGAAAATATTGATCACAGTTCTCATTTTAGGGCTAACAGCCCTTGGGACCATTGCTGCCCCACTTACATTGGAGGAGGCACATAGCCTTGCTTTGGAGCATAACCTCACGTATAAACTTGCCCAGGGAAAGGTGCGCTCGGTGGAGGCAAAGTATCAGGGTGCTAAAGCTGGACTTTATCCACAGATAGGTGCTACAAGCTCCTATACCAAAATGAACCAGCAGCCATCTATGATTCCGGGTATGTCTACCCCATCGGAAAATGTTGCGGTGCAGCTGAGCCTGCAGCAGCCCCTCTACCCAGGAGTGAGCCTGAGTAAGCTACCACAGGTGGCAGAGACTCAGCTGGAGGTAGCGCGCCTTGAGGAGCTTCGTGCTAGACAGGAGCTAAAGAGTCAGGTGGCCTCAGCCTATTATAATGCCTTATCTGCCCGGGAGATGGTGACTATTACCCAGGAGGCAATTGAGGTTGCTAGAGGGCAGCTAGCTAAAGCCCAGGCCTTTTTTGAGAATGGGGTTGTCCTCAGGACTGATGTACTGCGGGCAGAGCTGGCAGTAGGGAGCCTGAGACAAAATCTGCTGGCTACAGAAAATGGCGCAGCCCTGGCCCTGGCGAGTCTAGAGGCAACCTTGGGGGTTTCTTTGGCAGGCTTTGAGCTTGTTCCTCCCAGTTTCCCACAAACCTTGGCGACAATAGACTTCCAGCGAGCTTTGGCTCTGGCGCAAAAATGTCGGCCTGAGCTTGCCATAGCCCAGGCCAGTGCCAAGCAGACAGAGCTGGCAGTGGAGCTGGCCCGTGGCGGCAAAAGGCCTCAGGTGGCTTTAGTTGGCAATTACGGCTGGCAGGGAAGCGAGCTGAAACTTGATGATGCAAACTGGAGCGTTACTCTCTCAGCAAGGCTCCCTCTCTTCGATGGTGGCGCCCAGGATGCGAAGATTCGCGAGGCCCAAGCGGGAGCAGAAACGACGAAACTGGTCCTATTGCAGCTAGAGCAGGGGATAGCCCTGGAGATCCAGGCGGCTGTGGGAGGACTCCTAGAGGCTAAAGGACGGCTACCCTTAGCCCTGGGAGCAGTGGAGCAGGCCCAAGAGGCACTGCGGATCTCCCAGGCTCGCTATAGCGAGGGCTTGGGGATGTTGACCGAGGTATTGGAGGCTCAGTCTGCCTTAAATAAAGCACAGGCAGATCGGGTTGGAGCGATTTATAATTATTATCTAGCAGTGGAAAAACTGGAGCTGAGCATGGGTTCAGAAATTCCAGAGGCTATGGAGGCGGCAAGATGAAGAAAAAATGGATCTGGGTTGGAGTAGTGGTAATTATCGTGGCAGCTGTGGCTGCAAGAAATATCAGCCGCAAGGCAAGTGTTCCGAAAGATGCAGCTGTAGATGAAGTTGGTGTGGTTGTGGCAGAGGTCGCGCAGGGTGACCTTTCCCAGGAGGTAATTGTCACAGGCACTGTAAAATCGGATCTTGAGGTTAACCTGGTGCCCAAGGCAGCAGGTAGAGTGCTGTCTGTAGGTGTGGAGGTTGGCACTCCAGTTCGAGCAGGACAGGTCTTGGTACGCTTGGATGCCACGGATTACAAGGCAGCCCTCAGGCAAGCTGAGGCGGGTCTTTCTGGTGCCAAAGCGCGCCTGGCCCAGGTGCGCTCTGGCGCAGGCCCCCAGGACCTTAAGCAGGCCCAGGCAGCTGTAAATCAGGCTCAGGCTTCCTTGGAGGGGGCACGCAGGGGTCTTGCAGCAGCTAAGAATCAGTACGAAAATCGCACAAATACTCAGGCCCAGATCAATGCTGCCCAGACCCAGCTGGCTGTGAGCGAGGCAGCTGTGAATTCAGCGCAAACAGGTCTTGCCAGTGCGAAGGCTAGAGCTGAATCTGCCAACAGCAATCTTGCCCGGATGGAGCAGCTCTTCAGGCAGGATGCCATCACCCGCCAGCAGCTAGATGGGGCGCGGCTAGAGGCAGATCTAGCTCAGGCTCAGGTGGATGCCGCTCTCTCTGGACTCAGGCAGGCCCAGGCCAGCTTCGAGGGGAGCCGGAAGGGACTTCAGTCAGCCGAAGATATTCATTCTAACCGCACCCTTGCTCAGCAGCAGGTGGATAGCGCCCAAAGTCAGTATGAGATCGCAAAAGCAGCATGCGAGGCAGCGGAAGCTAGATTCGCTCAGCTTAAGGCTGGAGCACGAACGGAAGAGATTGCTGTGGCAAGTTCCGCTGTGGAGCAAGCTCAGGCAGGGGTAGAACAGGCACGCCTCCAGCTTGCCAACACTGTGATCACATCTCCCATCGATGGAGTTGTGGCCCAAAGGATGATTCAGCCAGGGGAGATGGCCTCCCCAGGTCAGCCTATTTTGGTTTTAGTTCAGGCCAATCGCCTCACTATGGAAGCCCAGGTTGCCGAGACCGTTATTCCTCATCTGGTAGAGGGGCAAGCAGCGATAGCTGAGGTTGATGCTTTGCCAGGCCTCAAAATTTCAGGTAAGATTAAGAACTTGGCTCCAGCTGCAGATAGTCGCACTAAGGGCTTTTTAGTCCGAGTGCTCCTGGGCAATACAGAGGGGCTCAAAGCGGGAATGCTGGGAAAACTTATTTTGCAGACATCGGAAGAAAAGCAAGTGCTGAAGATTCCTCTTGCCGCTGTCGTGAGCCGTGGGGATAAGGATTATGTCTTCACTGTGCGGGATGGTAAAGCAAGTCAGGTTCCGGTAAAGTTGGGCCTGAGAGGGGACCGGGAAATTGAAGTTTGCTCTGGCCTCAAACGAGGGGATTTAGTTGTGACCCGCGGTGCAGATGGACTGGCAACAGGTACCCGCGTTGTGGTGATTGAGGAGGGCAGTGTAAATTGAAAATAGCCGAACTCACTGTCCGCCGGCCGCTGGCCACTGCCATGGGAGTTTTGATTGTGCTGGTTTTGGGTGCAGTCTCTTTGGGGAGGCTCCCAATCGATCTCCTTCCCAAGATGAGTTACCCTATGGCTGTGGTAGTGACAAGCTATGAAGGAGCAGGTCCCCAGGAGGTAGAGCAGCTGGTGACGAAGTCCATCGAGAGTGTGATGGGCACTGTCAGTAATGTGAAAAAGCTTTCTTCCTCTACCAGCAGTGGCTCTTCCATGGTGATGGTTGAATTTGCCTGGGGCACTGACATGGATTTTGCTGCGCTCCAGATGCGGGAGAAATTAGATCTAGTAAAGGCTGCTTTGCCTAAAGATGTAGGGGCTCCCATGGTGATTCAGGCGGATCCTTCTATGATGCCTATTATGCAGCTTTCGTTAAGTGGCAACGATGATCTTGTGAGCTTGAAAAAGACTACAGATGAGATTGTGAAAAAGCACCTGGAGCGCATCGATGGCGTAGCATCGGTATCTGTCACCGGCGGACGGGATCGGGTGATTATGATCGAGGCTAATCCCTTCAGGCTTCAGGCGCATAATCTTGCTTTTTCAAATCTTGAGCAGGCCCTATCCGCCAACAACATGAACCTGCCGGGCGGTGTGATTCCCATCGCAGGGAAAGAGCTGATGGTGCGCACCACAGGGGAGTTTAAGAGCGTAGATGAGATTGCAAATACCCTTATCCCCACTCCCACAGGAGGCATGGTGCGCTTAGGTGACGTTGCCTCTGTAGAAGATGGATTTATGGAAGAGAAGCAGATCAGCACCACAAGTGGCAGACCATCTGTGGGGATCGCAATCCAGAAGCAAAGCACAGCCAATACTGTGCAGGTGTCTCGGAAAGTGCGAAAAGAGCTGGCAAAACTTGAATCAGAATTGCCGGCGGGTGTGAAGCTTGCCACAGTGATGGATCAGGCCGAATACATTGAGGAATCAATTGGCAATGTGGCATCAAGCGCAGGCTTGGGCGCTATTTTGGCTATTTTAGTTCTCTATTTCTTCCTTAAAAGCCTGCGGCCGACCCTTGTGATTGCAGCTGCGATTCCTATCTCTATAGTTGCAACTTTTGTTTTGATGTATTTCAATAAGCTAAGCTTGAACTTGATGTCTTTAGGTGGCCTTGCTTTAGGCGTAGGTATGCTTGTGGACAATGCCATTGTGGTTTTAGAGAACATCTTCCGCTTTCGGGAGCTTGGCCGGGGACCAGAAGAGGCAGCAGTTGAGGGGGCCAGTGAGGTCGGCGCTGCCATCACCGCATCTACCCTTACCACCATCGCAGTTTTCCTGCCCATAGTTTTTATTCAGGGGCTGGTAAGCGAACTATTCAAGCAGTTAGCTCTCACAGTCACGTTTTCCCTTGTGGCCTCCCTAATTGTGGCCTTGACATTGGTGCCAGCTTTGGCTTCAAAACTCCTGCGCCGCGGTGTGCAGGCTAAGACTGATACTACAGAAGATGAAAAAGAACAATTGCTCCAGATCCAAAGCAATGCCAAAGAAGGTAAGGATTTACAGTCGAAGCTCAATTCTCGCTACATGCCTATCCTCAAGTGGTGCCTAGGCCATAGAAAGTTAGTTGCGTGGGTTGCAATAGGTGCATTTGTGGTTAGTGCCTTTCTCCTTGGTACTGTGGGTAGCAGTTTCATGCCGGCTACAGATGAGGGCGCTTTTAGCATCTCAGTGTCCCTGCCCCATGGTACAGAGCTTACCCAGACTCAAGAAGCTGTAGAAAGAATCGAGTCCACAGTCAGCAAAAGGCCTGAGGTAGATGTGGTTTTTGCCAGCACCGGCAGTGGTGGTGCCATGATAGGCTTTTCCTCTGGAGGTAGCGAAACCGGGCAGCTGGATGTAAGGCTCTTGCCGAAAGAAAAGCGTAAACTCTCTACCCGTGAGGTTATCTCTCAGGTGCGCCAGGAAGTGGGCACTATAGCCGGCGCTGAGATTAAATACCAGGAGAGCTCCATGATGGGCACCGGTTTTGGTGGAGCACCAATTATGGTAAATCTTCAGGGCGATGATATTGAGACTCTGGGGATTTATGCTCATCAGCTAGAAAGACAAATTGCAAAGTTAGATGGTGTTGAGGAGGTTAACAATAGCCTAACTGATGGTAATCCAGAAGTGCAGGTGAGGCTGAAGCGAGATCAGGCTACAACCTATGGTCTGTCTGTATATCAGGTTGCCTCTCAGGTGAGGACTGCGCTGCAGGGGCAAGTTGCCACCCGCTACCGTGTAGGTGGAGATGAGGTTGATGTGATGGTGCGCTTGCCTAAAGAACTGAGGGATTCTGAGAGCAGCCTGGAGAATCTCATCATCGCTACGCCAACCGGGGCACAGGTGCCACTGGTGCAAGTTGCGGATTTGGTTACAGAGCAGGGTCCTGTTAGTGTAACCCGGGAGAACCAGCAGCGGATTGTGACCATAAGTGCGAAGCTCAAAGGTTCCGATGTAGGTGGTGCTATGGCTCAGGTGCGAAAACTCACCGCTGATCTGAAGCTTCCTCGTGGTTATTCCCTCAACTTCGGCGGAGAAAGCCAGCAGATGGCGGATTCTTTCCGGGAGCTAATAATGGCCCTACTGCTTGCTGTCTTCCTTGTTTACATGGTGATGGTGATTCAATATGAGTCATTGCTCCATCCTTTTGTGATTCTCTTCAGTATGCCCTTGGCCTTTATCGGCGTTGCCTTCTCGCTCTTTCTCACAGGTCATGAATTGAGTGTTCCCTCCCTGATTGGTATTATTATGCTGGCAGGGATTATTGTGAACAATGCAATTGTGATGGTGGACTATATCAACCAGCTCAGAGCCCGAGGTCTTTCTCGGGAGGATGCGATTTTACTTGCAGGGCCCACAAGGCTCAGGCCTGTGCTGATGACAACCCTGACCACGATCTTGGGCCTCTTGCCCTTGGCACTTGGGATTGGCTCTGGAGCTGAGATGCAGGCGCCACTTGCTACAGTTATGATCGGTGGTTTGCTTGTGGGTACCATCCTGACATTAGTTGTATTGCCTGTGGTGTATACTCTTTTAGAAGATATCGCCTCCAGATGGAGTGCGAAATTACGAGGCAAAACAAAAACAGCTGCCATGTAAGATCGTGGATAGGAAAAATGATAAAAAACCTTCGCTCTGTTAAAGGACGGAGGTTTTTTGTTATTGCAAAACATTTCGCAGAGGAGTATGGCTTGAGTTGTCGAAATGATAATAATAAGTTTTAGTAAAATAGCTTGTTTTACACTATAGCCTATGCTATATATTACATAAGATATGTTCTGTAAGGCGGTGTTTTGTGCAGTTTTTTAAAGCGGTTAAAAAATTCCGCAAGACACTTTGACTCAGTCAAATGCAGATATCTGAGGCAATCAGTGTTAGTTTTCAACGATAAATAAATGGGAAAATGAACATATAATCCCTAGTAATCTCGGTAAAAAAAGCTTGTCTTCGGTTCATGCTAAAAAAAGGGGGGGCCAAAATGCAAATGAATATATCGCCACTTCTCCTTGGAGTGTTAATGGCCCTATGTGTTAGGATAGTTGTCGTATGAGAAAAAG
>ENA-UOOK01001680-UOOK01001680.1-fermentation-metagenome-genome-assembly--contig:-NODE-1680-length-28655-cov-3.711049_pt1 | contig 28655 bp, 22 predicted proteins | sample MGYA00245777_ERZ724023 | MGnify/ENA primary metagenome ERZ724023 (study PRJEB28704, sample SAMN03018312) | fermentation metagenome | biome: anthropogenic terrestrial biome; feature: soil; material... | reverse complement strand
GGTGCATGTTTTGTTGACCAAATCCGACAAACTGTCGCGCAACGCCGCCAACCAGACCCTGCAAGCGGTTAAAAAGGAACTGAACGAAACCTGGGGAAATTGCACGGTACAGCTCTTTTCCAGCCTGAAGAAACAGGGTGTGGAAGAAGCCGAAAAGATCATCGGCCAGTGGTTATTTGCGGATGAAGATAAGGTCCCAGACACCATGGCCGGTAATCCGGCCGCGGTGCGTAATCCTTCACGGTATTTTCCAGTAACGGTTCGGCGCTCAGCACCTCCAGCACCCATTCCGCATACTCTTGCCAATCCGTCGCCACATGAATGTAAGCGCCCGCTTTCAACTTGCTGCACAGCATGCTGATGAACGCTGACTGTAACAAACGCCGCTTGTTATGCCGTTTTTTGTGCCAGGGATCGGGGAAGTAGATGCGCACCTCGGCCAGCGAAGCATCGGCGATGTCGCGTTCGAGCACCTCGACCGCATCGTGGTTGTAGACGCGCACGTTGTTCGCACCGTCGGTCGCCAGCGCGTTGAGCAGGCGGCCGACGCCCGGACGGTGGACCTCGATCCCGATGAAGTCACGCTGCGGCTCGTTGCCTGCGGCAAAACGCAGCGGCGGGAGAGTCCGGCGCTGGGGCATCATTTCGGATACCCGCTGATCTGGCGACAGGATCAAACCTGCCGTCAGCAGGGATTGTATTATCAAAAGTGCAATAATGAGAACTGCGATGAGACAAGGGAAACCACCCTGCCGATGCTGGATCACTTCGTAGGCGTTGACTGGCCCAAAGTCCCCTGCGGCACTGGAGGGGTCTGCGTGAGACAGTGCGCCACCTGCGATAAGACAGAGGAGAAGGTCATTGCGCCCGGGCACATTTTTCCGGAGAAGTGGCATGTGGTGTCACCCGCCAGCTGCACAGAAGAGGGCATCAAGGTGCGGACCTGTGAAAGCTGTCAGTTCCAAGAGCGAAAGCCCGTTGATGTCTTGCCCCATCCCTATGGCAAGCCCGTGCTGATCCCGGCAGGCAAATGCGGGGAAGCAAACAAAGAGCGCTATACCTGTTTGGATTGTGGCGCGTTTTATGATGTAATCAATGAAGAAAAGCCCCATGAGTATGGCGATTGGATGGCTGAAACCGGGTTTAGCTGCGAAACCGGCGGGGTGCACACCCGGGAGTGCCGGGACTGCGGCCATGTGGATGAGAGGGTCACTGGCGCAGGCCAGCATGCCTATGGCGAGTGGCATACCACGGTGCTATCCGCATGCAATCAAGCAGGCGTGATGGAGCGCAGCTGTGCTCACTGCTCCGTCACACAGCAAAAGCCAGCGGACAAGCCAGACCACCGCTTTGATCATGGCGTATTGACCGTCAAACCCACCTGCATACAGGATGGTGAGATCACCTATACCTGCTTTGACTGCGGCACCACCAGGCAGCTGGCCACGCAGAAGGGGAGCCATGCCTATGGCAGCTGGCTGACCACGGGGCAGGCAAGCTGCGGGCTGGACGGCGGCAGAAAGCGCGTCTGCAGCCTCTGCGGACTGGAAGACCGGGAGGTATTCCCGGCTTTGCGCCACGACTATGAAACGGTTGATTATGCAGCCCCGGGCTGTGAAAAGCCGGGGAAGCATACAGAAATCTGCAAAAATTGCCAGGACACCCGGGAAACGGTTCTTGACGCACGTGAACATGCCTATGGCAAGTGGACCGTGGAGGTGACGCCGGTGTGCGGGCGGGATGGCCGGGAGGTGCGAACCTGCGCGCACTGCCAGCATGTCCAAGCCCGGATCGCGCCCCGGCTGCCCCATGTCTTTGTGGCCTGGCAGGAAAGCAAAGCGGCCAGCTGCAGTGCCGAGGGGCTTGAAACATCCACCTGTTACCTCTGCGGCGCCGAGAAAAGCCGCGCTGTTGCCACGCTCAAACACACATTTGGCTCCTGGCGTGCCGGCAAATCGCCTGACTGCGTGCGCGGAGGAACCCGGGTGCGCATTTGTACAGCCTGCGATGCGCAGGAGGAGGAAGCCACACCGCCAGGGCAGCATGTTTACGGCAAGTGGGAAATGCAGCAGCCCTCCACCTGCCATGAGGCGGGTGAACGCCTGCGCGCCTGCAAGCGCTGCGGGCTGAGCCAGGCAGAGGCGCTTCCACTGAAAAAGCACGATCCGGGCCCCTGGGTGAACCAGCCCAGAGCGGATTGCACGCAGGCAGGGCTGCGTGTTCGCGCTTGCAAAAGCTGTGGCATGGAGGAACAAGAGGCATCCGCGCCGGGAAACCATGTGATGGGCAGATGGGAGGCCGGGGAGGCCGCAAGCTGCGGCCTGCCTGGAACTGAGCATCGTGCCTGCAAAGCCTGCGGCCAAAGGGAAACGCGGCAGGTTGCCGCCACAGCTCATCGCTTTTCCGCCTGGGAGGTGTCCCGCGCTTCCTCCTGCCATGAGGCAGGAAAGCGCGGGCGCAGCTGCAAACGCTGTGGGCTGAGCCAGGTGGAAGAGCTGCCCTTTGCCAAGCACCGCTTTGGCCCCTGGGAAAACCAGCCCCGGTCTGACTGTTCTGAAGAAGGGGTTCGCCAGAGGGCATGTACCAGCTGTGGTCATCTGAACAAGGAGGCCTTAAAGCCCCGGAACCACGCCTACCACCGATGGGAGACCATCCGCACAGCCACCTGCGTCCAGGCAGGCCTGCGGGAGCGGAATTGCAAGCACTGCGACTACCGGGAACGCCAGGAGCTGCCCCTGCGCAAACACACAGCCGGCAAATGGCAGGTGCTGAGCAAAGCAGCCCTGGAAAAGCCTGGCATCCAGGTGAAAGCCTGCAAAAAATGCGGTGCTGAGATGCAGCGGCGCAGCTATTATCCTGGGAAGCATCATTTTGCCGTTGATTTTTGCGTGGGCGGCATCCCGCTTCGGGAAGTGTGGCCCGAAGTCGCCCAAGGGCACCTGACCGCGCTGCCCATCCCCCTTGGCAGGGACGGCACCTATCGCCTGCCACTCATCGCCGGCGGCACCCATCAGGTGGGCGAGGTGAGGATCGCGGTGGAACAAGGGCATCTGAATGTCGCCTACACGCTGTCCAGCAAAAAAACAGAGATTCTCAAAGAGCGCTTGCAGGTTTTCATTCCCGGACAAGCCATCACCAGCGCAAGACTCCAGAGCACCCGCCAGGGGCTGAAGCTGAACAAGCCCATCAGCATCCCCAAAACCCTGAAAAACGCTGAAATCGCACTGGTTTTCCTGCGCATGGATGGCATCTTCTATCTGGGCGAGCCGGAAAACCTTCCCTTGCAGGACGCGCCAGCTCAAATGTTCTCTGCGCAGGATGTATTCGCCATGCCCTATGAAGCTTTGATTCCCTTGATCAGGGAACTATTTGAATATGAATGAACTCGTAAAACCGGCCTAAAGGTTTGACAGCCCTATGCTTGATTGATATAATTCTGGCTGTCACAGGTTATTCATGTTTCCTGCGGCGATGAGGAAAGAAAGAACGAAGCGATGGCAAATGCTGAGATACTCCATATGCTTACCCAAATCGTTGTCAGGGAAGTGAAGCAATTTAAACGCAACGAGGCTCTTCCTGAAGATCTGACCACGCTTGGGATACGCGGCGGGAGGTTTTAACGGTGAGCGCAAAAGATAATTTTTTTAAAGGCAAGTCCCGTCTGGTGCTTTTGCTTTTGATTGACATCGTTTGTCTGACCATATCCTATTGGTTCTTCTTATACCGTTTCCACGGCTTCAGCCCTGCGGCTCAGATCGGGGATCTTGCCGTCATTTATTTGATCATGCTGGTCAGCGTGCTGGTAAGCCGGCTGTTTTTTCGCGTATATCTGCAGATGTGGCGCTATGCGACCTCTGATGTATACCTGCGCATCGTGCTGGCAGATTTTATTGGCGGCATCCTGTATTTTGCGGTTGACCGGGTGATTTTCCCGGTTCATCTGCCTTTCCAGTATGCCGTGGCGGCGGTGAGCGTGGGGCTTCTGACCACCCTCAGCTCCCGTTTTATCTACCAGTTTGTCAGGCGCCGCCCGGACATTCTGCGTTTTACCAACAACCGCCTGCCAGCCCCCCAGAAAAACAAGATCAATGTGGCCATTGTGGGCGCCGGCGAGATGGGCGTGCTGCTGGCCAGCGAGCTTCTGATGAACCGCAACTCCCGCTATCAGCCCATCTTCTTCATTGACAATGACCAGCGCAAGATCGGTACCCGGATAGAGGGGGTGCCGGTGATCGGCCCGGATCATGAGGTGATTCAGGATATCGCCAAACTGCCCATCCAGGAGATCATCATCGCCCTGCCGGGCGTGGACATGTTAAAGCGCGAGCAGGTGTTTGACCAGTATATGAACACTGGCTGCAAGGTGATGATCTATGACTATCCGGTGGACAGGCTGCACGCCGAGCAGAAACAGGAAAAACGCCTGATCCGGGATATCAACATCGAGGACCTGCTGTTCCGGGATTCGGTGATGCTGGATGATCCCAACACCAAAGCCTATTACCGCGGGAAGCGGATTCTGGTGACCGGGGCTGGCGGCTCCATCGGCAGCGAGATCTGCAGGCAGCTGGCGCGGTGCGAGCCGGCAGAGCTTGTGCTGCTGGATGTATACGAAAACGGCGTCTATGATCTGGAGCAGGACCTGAAGCGCCGTTACGGCACCAGCCTCAACAGCAGCACGATCATCGCCAATGTCTGCGACCTGAACCGCCTGATGAAGGTTTTTGAAGATCTTACATTTAAAGATGCTGTGGACAATGATATGAAGCGGGAAAACGCTAACATTGATGGCGATACTGCAATGGGAACCATGCTAAGATATGGTCAGGAGGGTGCAAAGCAGTTTTATGAATTATTTATTTTAAAACCGACACATTCAAAGGCACATAAAGATGGAGACATACACATACATGATTTGGACTTTCTTACCCTGACTACTACTTGTTGTCAGATTGATATAGATAGGCTTTTTAAAGGTGGTTTTTGCACAGGGCACGGTTATCTACGGGAACCTAAGGATATACAAAGTTATGCTGCACTTGCATGTATAGCTGTTCAATCTAACCAGAATGATCAGCATGGAGGTCAAAGTATTCCAAACTTTGATTATGGTATGGCTGATGGTGTAGCAAAAACATATGCAAGAGTATACCGCCAGAATTTAATTAATTCTGTTGAACTCATAATCGGAGGGCAGGAGAATGAAGAGGCTATTCGGGCAATGTTTACAACGATAGAAAATGAACATGGAAGCAGACCTTCTTTAAATATAAAGAATACAAATGAAGTCTATAAAAAACTAGAATCTAAATACCTTGAAGAAATTATTAAGGATAAGGAGTTTGTTGCTAAAGTTCAGGATTTTGCAACCCGCAAAGCACTTGCAGAAACTGAAAGACGTACATATCAGGCCATGGAAGCCTTAATTCATAATCTTAATACTATGCATAGCCGTGCAGGGGCACAAATTCCGTTTAGCTCCATTAATTACGGCATGGACACATCACCCGAAGGACGAATGGTAATGAAATCTGTATTGCTTGCCACTGAAGCAGGGCTCGGAAATGGTGAGACTCCGATTTTTCCCATACAAATTTTCAAAGTTAAAGAGGGAATAAATTATAATCCTGAAGATCCCAATTATGATTTATTTAAACTTGCTTGTAGAGTTAGTGCAAAAAGATTATTCCCCAATTTTTCATTTATTGATGCTCCTTATAATTTAAAATATTATAAGCCGGATCATCCAGAAACTGAAGTCGCCTATATGGGCTGTAGAACAAGAGTTGTTGGCAATGTTTATGACTCCGGAAGAGAGACTATATTTGGACGAGGAAATTTAAGTTTTACGACAGTGAACCTTCCAAAACTTGCCTTAAAAAGTGCAAAAAATATTGATAGATTTTTTGATGAGTTAGATAGAGTAATTGACCTTGTAATTGATCAATTGATTGAAAGATTTGAAATACAAGGTAAGAAAAAAGTTAAAAACTTTCCTTTCCTGATGGGTCAGGGAATATGGATGGATTCAGAAAAGCTTGAAAAAGAAGATAAAATACGTGAAATATTAAAACATGGAACACTTAGTCTTGGATTTATCGGGCTTGCAGAATGTTTAAAAGCTTTAACAGGAAAACATCATGGGGAATCAGAAGAGTCACAAAATTTAGGCCTCGAAATTATTGGATACATGCGCAAACGTATGGACGAAGCAAGTAAAAAATACAATATGAACTTTACCCTTTTAGCAACTCCTGCCGAAGGAACAGCAGGAAGATTTGTGAAAATGGATAGAGTGCTATTTGGCAGCATAGAAGGTGTAACTGATAGAGAGTATTACACAAACAGTTTTCATATACCTGTTCATTACAATATTGGTGCTTATGATAAAATAACGCTTACCATGAGTTAACAAATGCAGGGCATATTACCTATGTAGAAGTCGATGGAGATCCTACAAATAACTTAGAAGCTTTTGAAAAGATAGTTAGAGCCATGAAGGAAAAAGGGATAGGTTATGGTTCAATCAATCATCCTGTAGACAGGGATCCAGTTTGTGGCTTTACAGGAATTATTGGTGATGTATGCCCTAAATGTGGAAGAGAGGAAGGCGATGTGAGATTCCACAGAATACGCAGAATAACCGGATATTTAGTAGGTACCCTTGATCTCTTTAATGATGCAAAAAAAGCCGAAGAACGTGATAGAGTAAAACATTGCTAGAAAAATAAAGGAGAAATTCACTTACCTTATACGGAGAAATATTTATGAAATTAACTTTAAGACTATCAGGAATAGTTAAGGAATCAATTGTTGATGGCCCTGGTATAAGATTTGTTATTTTTGCACAAGGTTGCAAGCATCATTGCCCTGGATGTCATAACCCACAAACCCATGCCTTTGAAGGGGGTACAATCATGAATATTAATGATATATTAGGCATGATTGAACGTAACCCTCTTTTGGATGGAATCACATTAAGTGGGGGAGAACCTTTTGAACAAGCTGATACTTTTGCAATACTTGCAGAAAAAGCAAAAGCAAAAGGACTAAATATAATGACATATACTGGCTATACTTTTGAAGAAATAATAGACAGACTCAACACTAAAACGGGTTGGCAAAGACTTCTTAAGGCATCAGATATATTAGTAGATGGTAGATTTGTTTTGGAAGAAAAAGATATGTTGCTAAAATTTCGAGGTTCAAGAAACCAGCGTATTATCGATGTAAAGAAGACACTTGCAACAAATCAAATAGAAATCATCATCTAAAATATCATGATTATTTTAGTGAATCATGATATAATACAAATTGTAATAGTATGCCAATATTAAAAATAGTAATAAAGAATAGATGGTTTTTAGCATATTGTTAAAATTATTATAAGGGAAGGTGTTAAATTATGTTTAAATGCGGATTGGCCGAAGTTGATATTACCCCAATTCTAGGCAGCATTATACCTGGTCAGTTTCATGTGAGATATTCAACAGGAATCAAGGACAATTTGTATGCAAAAGCAGTTGTATTGGATAATGGTGAAAACATTCTTGCAGTAATTGCAATAGATGCATTATTTGTTGAAGATTCCAGTGTAAAATCAATAAGAGAAAAAATTAACAAAGCAATAGGAATACCAGAAACAAATATAATGGTTTCCGCTACTCACATTCATTCGGGTGGACCTGTATGCAGCTGGGGGGATTACATAAAAAAAGATACACTTTACATTGAACATATGATAGATAAATGTGTTGATGCTACAATAATGGCATATAATAAAGCAAAACCTTCTGTAATAAGCTTTGGGAAAGGCAGTGAAAAGGATATATCCTTTAACAGGCGCTTCTTAATGAAAGATGGGGGAGTAAGAACTAACGCAGGCATAAAAAACCCAGATATAGTTAAACCAGTTGGACCTATAGATCCAGATGTTACAATAGCTAAAATCAATGATGAAGAAGGTAATATTATTGGTGTAATTACAAACTTTGCCTGCCACCTTGATGTAGTTGGTGGCAATGAATACAGTGGAGATTATCCTGGAGAACTTAGCCGTATGCTGAAGAAAACATTCGGTGAAAAAGTAGTTAGCATATTTCTCACAGGTACTTGTGGCAATATAAACCACGTTGATGTAAGTGGAAAAGTTGACAATTATAAAGAGCATTATATAAAAATGGGTAAAATACTGGCTGGCGAGGTTATTAAAACTCTTGAAAGAACAGAGCCTTGTAATGATATTCAATTAGCAGCTCAATCACGCAAAATAGAACTTTTGGTTAGGCAACCTTCACCTGAATATTTAGCAAAAGCGAAAGATATTGTAGCTAATTCAGAACTGAAAAATAGCGATTTAGCAAATGCACATGGTATTGAATTAGTTGAATACTTCTATGCCAAAGAAGCTATACGCATGTCAGTTGAAAAAGAAGAGAGCGTAAATATAGAAGTGCAGGTCTTGAAAATAGGAGAATTGTCTATTTCTGCACTACCTAGTGAAATATTCGTGGAATTTGGACTGGATATTAAGAGCAGATCTCCATTTAAATATAACATGGTAAACTCTCTTGCTAATGGAATATTCGGATATATACCTGTACGTGAAGCCTTTAAACAGGGAGGTTATGAGATTAGACTTTGTGCAACAAGCAGACTTGAAGAAGAAGCAGGTTATAAAATGGTTGATAATGCTGTAGAGCTTCTTAAAAAGATTTGAATCATATTTTAAAATACTATTTTAAAATACTAGTTGACAATACGAGGATTTGACCTTATAATATTAATTGTTCGAAAAAAGCGGTTGAACAAAACTTCAGTTGTTTAATCGCTGAACATATGGGTTATTAGCTCAGTTGGTAGAGCACCTGACTCTTAATCAGGGCGTCCAGGGTTCGAGTCCCTGATGACCCACCAAATAAAACCTTACAGCATAAATGTTGTAAGGTTTTATTTTATATTTTTATTTTAGGCAAAGTTATTCTTAAGTATTGATACCATTAAGAAAAATTTACTATAGGAGATGATATGATTGAAAGATTTTCTAAGTGAGATTAATAACAAAATACTAATATTCGATGGTTCAAAAGGATATATGCTTCAAAAGTTTGGTATGAAGGGCGGAGAATGCCCTGAATTATGGAACGTTGAGCATAGTGATGAAGTTCGAAAAATATATAGCTTATATAAATGCGCTGGTTCTGATGTGATTCAGACAAATACTTTTACTGGAAATAGAATTAATCTTGATAAATACCAAATGGGTGAAAGAACATATGAATTGAATTTTGAAGGTGCAAGGATAGCTAGGGAAGTTATGGGAGAAGGTGGTTTTGTAGCTGCATCGATAGGCCCTATCGGCAAATTAATGGAGCCAATGGGTGACCTTACTTTTGACAAAGCATATGAATTGTTTAAAGAGCAAGTTCAAGCTGTAGTTGATGGTGGCGTTGATATTGTTAATTTTGAAACTTTTACTGATGTATCTGAGATGCGAGCAGCTTTACTTGCTGCAAAAGATATTACCAATCTTCCGATAATATGCTCAATATCATTTGAATCTAATGGAAGAACTTTAATGGGCACTGAACCTGAAACAGCTGTTTTGATCCTTAAATCATTAGGTGCTGATATAGTAGGTACGAATTGTTCTTTTGGACCGGAGCTCATGGTTAATATTGTTAGTAAAATGCATTCCGCAGGAGCAGGCTTAATAAGTGTTAAACCTAATGCAGGTTTACCTGAAATAGCTGATGGTATAACTGTCTATAAAGAAACAGCAGAAAAATTTGCCAACTTAGCAACTCAATTTGTAAAACATGGAGCAAGGCTTATAGGAGGCTGTTGTGGTACTACACCAGAGTTTATTAGTGCTATTAGAAAGGAAATTGACAAAATTAATGTTAATAAAAACCATCTTAATTCTGATAATGTAGTAAATACTGGAATATTATGTGGAATAATTTCATCAGGTGTAAAATGTATAAATGTTAATGATGATATAAAATGCATGAATATTGGAAAGTTAAGTACAAAAGATGATTCCGAATTATTTAATAAATTAATATCTGGTGATTTAAGTATTGTTATGGATAAGGTAATAGATATTTCAGAAGAAGGTTATGATTGTATACATATTACTGTTGACAATGCTATAGAGGCTATTAAAATTCAACAAATTGCAAGTTCAAACTGTAAAGCCTATCAGCTTTTAGCCCAAGTAGTTAATGAAGCTCAAGGTTTTTTAAAAGAGCCTTTTATTCTAGAAACTAAATATCCTGATGTACTGGAAATGGCTTTAAGGGTTTATAAAGGAAGAGCAGGAGTTATAGTGAGTAAACAAGCAGGTTATGTAGATTGTGATGCTAGTACAGGTAATAAAGAAGATATTGAAGGCATCGAAAGTATTGCGAGAAAATATGGAGCTTTGACAATATAAATAGTATGATAAGGAGACACTCTTCAGTATAAAAGCACGCCCGTTATTTGAGAGAAGGGTGTCTCCTAGTTAAGGTATAGAGAGGTATCCTCATCCTACATGCTACTAACGAGGACCTTGTATTAAGTCAATCCCTCCAAGTACAATATGTGCAAGACCAAAACCTGTAACACCCCAGGATATTTTTGGATTAACTTCCTTTAATGCAATACCTGTAACGGTAACAGCCACTCCTAATGCTGTTGGTATAACTCCTTCGCGTATTTTCATGAAAAAAGCCTCCTTTTACATAATCTAGTTAATGGTGAAAAGTTTTCAAACAAATTATTCCCTACTAGTTTGTGGAGTTTTTAAAATTTAATACAAGAATAAAGAGATTTTGTTAAGACAATTCAGAGGTTTCTATGACCATTTAAATTAATTGTTTGAAAATAATTCAAAATCATGTATAATAATACTTGCTAATTATTATTGAAGGGAGTTTGTCCCTATGGAAACAAATGAAAATATCTTGATAGAAAAATCAAGAAAAGGGGATATTGAGGCTTTTGAGAAGCTTATTGAGGCTTATCAAAAAAAGGTTTTTAATATTGCTCTTGGTATATTAAATAACTATGATGATGCAAATGATATTGCACAAGACGTTTTTATTAGAATTTTCAAATCTATAAAAAACTTTAAAGGTGAATCGGCATTTTCTACCTGGTTATATAGGATAACAACGAATGCTTGTCTTGACGAGCTTAGAAAAAGAAAGAATAAAAATGTTATTTCATTAGATGAGGATATTCGTTTTGATGGTGGAGAGATTCCGCGTCAAATTGTTGATGATGGCCCACCTCTTGATGTGATAGCCGAAAGAAATGAGTTGAAAAGGATTGTAAATAATGCTATTTCTGAGCTTTCTGAAGAACATAAAACTGTAATTATTCTAAGGGAAATACAAGGTTTTAGTTACGAAGAAATAGCCGAAGTTTTAAAATGTCCTCAAGGAACAGTGAAATCCAGAATTAGTAGAGCAAGAAATATTCTTAAAGATATACTAAAAAATAAAAGGGAACTTTATGATAAAGATTACGTCAAATAAATTAGAATGGAAGGAGGGTTGGAGAATATGGAATGCAGTAATATTAAAAATTTGGTTTCACTTTATATAGATAATCAAATAGATGAAAAAGTACGTTTGGAGTTTGAAAAACATTTAAATTCATGTGCTTCATGCAGTCATGAACTTGATGCTATATCGGAAGCTGTGAATATGCTTCGAAGCATTCCGCAAACGGAGCTTCCTACAAATTTCAAAGAAGACTTGCATCAAAAACTTGTTAAGGTAAAAGAAGAAGAAAAACATAAAAGAAAATTATTTTCTATTAAAAATAGTTATATTAAAGCTTTGTCAACTGTAGCTGCTTGTGCTCTCATAATTTTTGCTTTAAGAGGATTGTTTTTTAATGGAGTTTTGTATAAAAGCAGCGCTGATGAATCTTTAAATAATTCTATGATGAGTGAATCGGCAACTATGGCAGGGAATTCGCAGGGAATTGCAAGAAAAACCGAATCATCAAAAGCGTCTGAAGGATATAAACAGTCTGAAGCATTAACATCTGGAGCAGCTGAAACAGAAGATAATGTTGGAGTTAGAAGTTTCTCAGCAGCATCTGATACTTCAAATGCAGAAGAAGAAATCAATAATGCAGCAACCATGGGAAAAGCAGAAGTTCCGGCAGTACAAAATCGGGGTAGACACGAGGACATTAGTAATGCAGCACCCAAAGAATCTGGTGTTGCAACAGATGGCATAGTAAAAGTTGAAATTACTATAAACAGGGATGTTGTTAAAGCTGAAGTAGTAGAAGACATTGTTAGAAATTTTGAAATTGAAAATGAAATGCTTTCAGAAGGAGAACAGGAGAAATTTCAATTCAGTACCAGTAAGATTAATAATAAAACCAGTGAAGATGATATTACTATTATAGAGTTTAGTATAGAGAGTTCAAGTTATATAAGCCTAATGGATAAACTTACAACTGCTATGGAAGAGTTAAATTTGAAAATTGAGTACGACAACCCTGTTTTAATTGATGAAGTCAATCTGAAATACAATGCAAAAGCAAATATAATTATAGAATGATAAAGCAAATTTGCTCTGCACAATACCAAAATCAAAGCGACAAGCACCTTGGGTTTTTCTTGATTTTAAAATAATTAAACAGTAACCATTTACGGTTATTGTTTTTTTGTGTAGAATAGTACAATAGTAGGTAACAATAATATTATTATTATTGTTTTTTGCACATGTAAAAAATAAATTGCACACGCAGTCAAATGGATTTTATCCCATAAAAACTTTCATAAGAAAGTTTTGGTTCTATGTCGGGGTAATTCATTTACTCTGCCATAGAAATGGAGATAAAAATGATAAAACCAAAATTAATGTTGATCGATGGTAATAGTATATTAAATAGAGCCTTTTATGGTCTTAAAAGCCCCCAATTGCTAGCGACATCATATGGTCTATATACTAATGGAGTATATGGATTTATTAATATACTTTTGAAGTATCTTGAAGAAGAACATCCTGAATATATTTGTGTAGCCTTTGATATGAAAGCTCCCACCTTCAGGCATAGTCAATATGATGCCTATAAAGCCAATAGAAAAGGAATGCCGGAGGAATTGGCTGTACAGATGCCTGTTATGAAAGATGTGCTTGATGCAATGAATATAACAAGGGTTGAATACTCGGGTTATGAAGCAGATGACCTGATAGGTTGGCTCTCAAGCTGTGGCGAGGAGAAAAATCTTGAAGTAGTAATAGTTACGGGAGATAGGGATTCTCTTCAACTTATATCGCAAAATACACGTGTAAAGTTACCTTCTACCAAGTTTGGCAAAACAAATACTGAAGAGTATAACTATAATAATTTTTGTGAGAAATATGGAATAACACCATTGCAATTCATTGATGTTAAAGGTCTAATGGGAGATTCATCGGATAATATTCCCGGAGTTAGAGGAATAGGGGAGAAAACTGCTCTTGAATTAATCAAAAAGTTTGGTTCTGTTGAAGAAATATATAATAATATTGATGAAGTTGAAAAAAAAGGTGTAAGAGAGAAGCTTGAAGCAGGTAAAGACATGGCTTTTTTAAGTAAGCAGCTTGCAACAATAGAAAGAAAAATGCCTGTGGAATTGTGTACTGTAGAGCATCTGAAAATTCGGGAATATAACACCGAAAAGCTATATCAATTGTTTAAAAAGCTAGAATTTAAATCTTTAATTCAAAAGTTTGGTTTAGGTGAGGCTGCCATTTCTAATAAAGAGAATATTAAGAATATAGACTTTGAAGATAATTCCGAAGATAATTCTATTGATAATTCTCATATAAAGAGTAATGAAAATATCATCTTTGTTAAAAACTTAGAAGATTTAACTGAGCTTAAAAGCAAATTATTTTTTAGCTCAGAAATATCCATATCTCATATTATGGAAAATGCATATGAAAAAGGAGAATTAGTTGGAAAGCTAATAGCACTGGCTTTATCTTGGTGGCAAGAAGATAAATTTCACTCAGCCTATATTGATATTGTTGATAATGCATTCGAGGAACAATTTATAAGAGAGTTTAAAGATATTTTCGAAAATAAAGCAATAAAAAAGTCAGGACATAACATTAAGAACTTTTTAATATACTTAATGTGTAAAGATATTCATATGCAAGGTTTAAGCTTTGACACAATGATAGCTGCATATATTTTAAATCCTTCTAGAGAAACATATAAGGTATACGAATTATCGACAGACTATTTAAAAAAGGAAATTCAAGATGTAGAGGGTATGTTAGGCAAAGGAAGAAATAAGATATTTTACAAAGATATTTCACATAGTGAGCTTGCATCGGCTACAACAGACTATTCACAAACGATATTTGAGCTAAAAGGAGTTTTAGAGAGGGAAATTAGATCTAATGAGCAGGAAATGCTTTACTATGAAATAGAACTTCCATTAGTTGAAGTTCTAGCAAGTATGGAATATTTAGGTTTTAAAGTTAACAAAAATGAGTTAAAATCATTTTCAATTGAGCTTGATGAAAGAATTGAGACCTTGACAAAAGAAATATATAACCTTGCAGGAGAGGAGTTTAATATAAATTCTACAAAGCAGTTGGGTGTTATACTATTTGATAAACTTGGACTCCCGGTTGTTAAGAAAACCAAAACAGGTTATTCTACAGATGTAGAAGTTTTAGAACAACTGGCCCCAATGCATACAATAGTATCTAATATTTTGGAATACAGGCAACTTATGAAACTAAAATCGACATATGTAGACGGTTTAATTAGTGTTATAAATGACAAAACCGGGAAAATCCATTCAAGCTTTAATCAAACTGTTGTAGTAACAGGAAGGATAAGCAGCACTGAACCCAACTTGCAGAATATACCATATAAGGTAGAGATGGGGAGGAAAATTAGGAAGGTTTTTGTACCTTCTAATGAAGAATTTATTCTTACAGATGCTGATTATTCCCAAATCGAATTAAGAGTCTTGGCTCATATATCGGGGGATGATAATTTTATAGCAGCATTTAATAACAATGAAGATATTCATACCTCCACTGCTGCTAAAGTTTTCAGCGTTCCCATTGAAGGAGTAACCTCGCTGATGAGATCAAGAGCGAAAGCTATTAATTTTGGAATTATTTATGGCATAGGAGAATTTAGCCTCGCAAAGGATTTAGGTGTTACAAGAAAGGAAGCTAAGAGATATATAGATGAATACCTGGATAAATATCCGGGTGTTAGGGAATATATGAAAAATATCATTGAAGAAGGAAAAGAAAAAGGCTATGTTTCTACTTTATTTAATAGAAGAAGATATTTGCCGGAATTAAAGTCAAGCAATTTTAATATAAGGTCATTTGGACAACGAGTGGCATTAAATGCTCCTATTCAGGGCACTGCAGCTGATATAATTAAAATAGCAATGGTTAAAGTATATAATGTCCTTAAAGAAAAGAAAATGAGATCTAGATTGATTTTGCAAGTACATGACGAGTTACTAATTGAAACTCATATAGATGAAAAAGATGAGGTAACAAAGCTACTAAAGGACTGTATGGAAAAAGCAGCAAATTTTAAAGTGCCTTTAAAGGCAGACATTAAAGTGGGGGAAAACTGGTATATGACGAAATAATGTTACATGGCTCCGTTCCGTATGAGGTACTTCTCTCTCTAGTAATTGGTATTCCTTTTACGCTGGGAAGTGTGCCTATATAATATTTAATTTTAAGAGGGTGAATAGTATTGGCAGTTATAGGTGTTACAGGAGGAATTGGTAGTGGAAAAAGCACAGTTGCTCGCATTTTAGGTGATTTAGGTGCTCAAATAATAGATGCAGACAAAATTGCACGGGAAGTGACAGCAAAAGGTGAACCTGCTTTAGAAGAATTAATAGGATATTTTGGGGTAGATATACTTGGGGAAAATGGAGAACTTAATAGAGCAACCCTTGCGAATATTGTGTTTGATGATAAAGAAAAGCTTGAGGTGTTGAACTCAATTACACATAAATATATAGTTGATAAAATCATTGAAAAACTTAACAAATTGAATACAGAATTTAAACAGGACTTTGTGGTGCTTGATGTACCTATACCTGTCAAGCATGGTTTTTTTGATGTTGTTGAAGAAGTGTGGGTCGTGACTTCGGATAAGGAAACTCGCATTAAGAGAATTATGGAAAGAAATAAGATTTCGTACGATGAAGCACTAAAAAGAATTGAGGCCCAAAAAGGTGAAGAAGAATATATTAGGTTAGCTTCTAAAGTTATTAGTAATAATGGTACATTGGAAGAATTAGAAAATATTGTGGCAAAACTATATATTCAGAGAAAGTTAGGTTAGTTCAAATATTTATGATTAATAGACGTAAAATAATTAGACGAAGTAGAAGCAAAGGTACAAATAACAAACACATTAAAAATTTCAAATACATAATGTATATAGTGGCTGTCCTTTTATTGATAGTACTAATAATAGACAACTCTACTACTGTAATTAAAAGAATATATCCTTTGAAATATCAACAGTTTGTTTTCAATCATGCCCAAGAAAATGGAATAAACCCTTACCTCGTGTTTGCTGTTATTAAAGCAGAAAGTAGTTTTGACCCTCATGCAAAATCAGATAAAAACGCAATGGGGCTTATGCAAATTACTGAAAAGACTGCCATGTGGGGAGCTGAAATAGTAGGTATAAAAGGATTTTCGCTTGATGATCTTTATGACCCCGAAACAAATATAAAAATTGGCTGTTGGTATATAAAACAGCTTATGAAGGAATTTGATGATGACACCAACCTAGTTTTGGCAGCTTATAATGGTGGAAGTGGCAATGTTAATGAATGGTTAAGAAATGATAATTATAGTAAAACAGGCAAAGAACTTGATGTGATACCGTTTAGAGAAACAGATATGTTTGTAAAAAAAGTTAAAAACTATATTCAAGTGTATATTAAGCTTTATGGTGAAAAATAGAAAACTGTTTCCTTACATGGGGACACTCTTCAACATAAAAGGAATACCCGTTACTTGAGAGAAGAGTGTCCCCATGCACTTCACACTCTTCAACATAAAAGGAATGCCCCCATACCTTACTTTAACTATTACCTCAATTTCCTTCCCACTGCCTGTACGATTGGCTCAAGTTCCTCCATCAACTGGGAAAACTTGGATGGCTTTAGAGACTGAGGCCCATCACATAAAGCGCAGGTTGGGTCTGAATGTACCTCAATAATCAAGCCATCAGCACCTGTTGCTATTGCGCCCTTTGAAAGTGGATTTACATATTTCCATGTGCCTGTAGCGTGACTTGGATCAACAATTATTGGAAGATGAGAGAGTTCCTTAACCACAGGAATTGCACTCATATCTATAGTATTTCTTGTTGCCGTTTCATAGGTTCGTATACCTCTTTCACAAAGGATTACATTGCTATCTCCTGATGATAAAATATATTCTGCTGACATAAGCCATTCTTCAATAGTTGCTGCCAAACCTCTTTTTAAAAGTATTGGTTTGCCTGTTGAACCAGCTTCCTGAAGAAGCTTAAAGTTTTGCATATTTCTTGCTCCAATTTGTATCATATCAGCATAATAAGACACAGTTTCAACATCTCTGGTGTCAACAACTTCGGTGACTATCTTAAGACCGGTTGCTTCTCTGGCAAATGCCATTATTTTCAAACCTTCTTCTTCAAGACCCTGAAACGAATATGGCGAGGTACGAGGTTTGAAAGCGCCACCTCTTAAAATTTTTGCACCTGCTTCCTTTACCTTGAAAGCTGTATCCATGAAGCTCTCTTCATTTTCAATAGCACAAGGACCTGCCATTACAACAATCTCTTCACTTCCAACTTTAACATCACCAATCTCTACAATTGTTGATTCTTGTTTGAGTTCTCTGCTTGAAAGCTTAAAAGGTTTCATTATGGGAACAAGGTTCTCAACACCAGGCATTGTGGTTATTGCTTGAGTGTTCAAAAGACGTTTATCACCTATCGCACCTATAACCGTCTTTATTTCACCATGAATTGGATGAGTAGAAAAACCCAATTCCAAAAGCTTTTGTTCAACATCAATAATTTGCTCTTTTGTAGCATTTTGACTCATTACAACTATCATAAAAAACCTCCATAAAATTTTATTTTGGGACACTCTTTACCTTTTACAAATCAAAAAACTCCCCGTCCTGTTAAGGGACGAAGAGTTTATATTCTACGCGTTACCACCCAAATTGGCATAAAGCCCACTTGATTAATGTACGAGATTATATCTGCAAGCCTATAAACTTGAGAGCATCTGATACATCCTTCTTTTTAACGGTAGAAGATCCGTTTTAGCCTACAAAGATTTTAATAACTATTAAAATAATCATTTTCAGCCAACAGCTCCAAGGAGAACTTCAATTACAGCTTCATACCGGTCTTTCACCATTACCGACTCGCTTTAAATTCAGTTGAAATTTACTTTGCCTTTTCATTGCCTTTTTAATATTTAATTTAGTATATTTCTTAAATCATATCACGGTTACAATAATGATGTCAATAAAAATATAAATTCGTAATTCAGGTAAAGACTTTTCATTATATACATCTTATGATAAACTATTAACATAGCAAGCCTCTTAAATTGGCATTTGTTGATTATAATTAATATATTAGAATAATCATATTATATCTTTTTTAGAGAATTTTGCCATACACAAATGCTTAGTTATAATGTTAAATTATATGGAAAGGAACCAAATTATGTATAAATATGACATCCATGTACATACATCCGAAACAAGTCCTTGTGGAAAGGTAGAAGCAATTGATGTTGTGAAGTTGTATAAGAAAGCGGGATATACTGGAATAATTATAACAGATCATTATTATAAAGGATTTTTTGATAGAAGTTTGTGTAGTGATTGGAAAATGAAAACAGAAGATTACTTAAAAGGATATAAAAAAGCTTTAATAGAAGGTGGTAATATTGGTTTGAATGTACTTCTCGGTATGGAAATTAAGTTTAATGATAATCCTAATGATTATTTAGTTTATGGAATAGATGAAGAATTTTTAAAAGATAATCCGGAGCTGTATAACATAAACTTGAGAGAATTTAGAAATCTTATAGCAAATAGAGATATGCTGATTTTTCAAGCACATCCTTTTAGGAAAGGTCAACATATCGAAGAGCCTGAATTATTGGATGGTATTGAAGTATATAATGGGAATCCAAGACATAATTCCCATAATGATCAAGCATTTGATTTTGCAATAAAAAACCAGTTAAGATTCATATCAGGTTCTGATTTTCACCAGATTGAAGATTTAGCAAGGGGAGGAATCATTATAAATTATAATATAACTACAATAAAAGAACTGGTTGGGGTTTTAAAGGAAAACACAGCAATTGATTTAATAAAAACTGAAAACTATGAAAGCATATAACAATCCATAATTCGACAATAATCGACATGAATCGATAAAATTCGGGCAGTTCCAGGTACAAGGAGGTAATTATGATTAATAAAACAAAGGTACTTGTAATAGACGATGATGTTAATATTTGTGAAGTAATAAGGCTTTATATGGAAAAAGAAGGCTTTGAAGTTCTTCCCGTATATAATGGTAGAAAAGCTGTAGAAGAGTTCAGTAAATTTACTCCGAATATTGTAATATTGGATATAATGCTTCCTGGTGCCGATGGGTGGCAGGTTTGCCGTGAGATTAGAAAGATAAGCAATATTCCTATTATAATGCTTTCTGCAAAAGGTGAAACTTTTGACAAAGTTCTAGGACTTGAACTTGGTTCTGATGATTACATCGTCAAACCCTTTGAACCAAAGGAACTAGTCGCGAGAGTTAAAGCTGTTCTAAGAAGATATGAGAGAAAAGATTTAGATACCGAGGAAGTTGTGTTTCCAAACCTTGTAATAAACAAGTCAAACTATACAGTGAAAATTTATGGAAATGAAACAGAACTTCCGCCGAAAGAACTTGAGCTTCTGTTTTTTCTTGCCTCAAATCCTAACAAAGTATTTACAAGAGAACAGCTTCTTGAACATGTATGGGGATTCGATTTTTATGGAGATTCAAGAACCGTAGATGTTCATGTGAAAAGGCTTAGAGAAAAACTAGATATACAAAATCCTATATGGCAGCTAAAAACTGTGTGGGGTGTAGGTTATAAATTTGAGGTGAAATAATGTTCAAATCCATCTTTGGAAGACTTGTTGCAATGTTTATTGCAATAATTATTTTCAGCTTCTCTATAGCAGGAGCTACCTTATTTTTTTCCTTGGGTAAGTATGTGTCGGAGGAAAAAATAAGATCATTAGACAGCAGCGGAGAAGAAATAAGTAAGTATTTGCAGGTATACCTTGAGAATATTGGAAATCCAGTAGCTCAAGGTATGTTGGATTATGTTCTGAATTCATATAGACAAAATACTGGATCCTATATATGGATAACAAATGAAAAAGGAGTAATAGTTTTTTCAAGTCCTGACATTAAGTTGGTTGATAGTAAAATTTCCAGCCATTTGAAGTTAGAGCAAGGTCAATATATACTCCCTGATGAACGTCAATATAAAAAGGTTTTTTTAGGTACAAATCCCGTTGTAGAAAAAGGTGATTTTTATGGTCTTTTTAAGGAAACGGGTTGGTCTTGGCTGGTAGTACAAAAACCTTATAAATATAAAGATGTTAAAGGTATCGAGCAAGTTATAGCTGCTGTGTATTTGAGTACTCCTATTACAGAAATTAACAAGACCAGAACTACAGTATATAGATTCTTTATTATATCTACAATAATTTCAACTTTGATTTCAACATTTCTTGTTTATTTTTTCTCACGCAAAATAACAAAACCTTTAAAAGAGATACGTGATGCAGCAAAAGTTATATCAGATGGAGAATTTGATAAAAGACTGGATATTAATTCGAAAGATGAGATCGGTGAATTAGCAAAAAGCTTTAATCAAATGGCTGTTGCCCTTGAAAATTTAGAAGAAATGAGAAGAGGCTTTATTGCTAATGTATCTCATGAGTTAAGAACTCCTATGACCTCAATAAAGGGTTTTATTGAAGGTATTTTAGATGATGTAATTCCTCCTGAAAAGCATAAAGCTTATTTAGAAATAGTACGTAGTGAGATAATGAGGCTCAACAGACTTGTAAATGATATTTTAGATCTTTCTAAAATGGAAGCTGGAGAAGTACATGTAGTATTTTCTGATTTTAATATAAATGAGTTGATACGACGGTGCATTATTAAACTGGAAAATTTTATCACAGAAAAAGGACTTGAAGTCATGGCTAATTTTGACGAAGATACATTGGTAAGTGCTGATATGGATTCTATTGAGAGGGTATTAATAAATCTTATACATAATGCTGTTAAATTCACACCAAATGGAGGCATTATTGGATTAAAAACAGTTATAGATAATGATAAAGTTATTATATCTATAGCTGATACTGGTATTGGCATCGAAAAAGAAGAACTAAATAGAATATGGGAACGTTTTTATAAAGCAGATAAATCAAGAAGTCATGATACCCTTGGTACTGGCTTGGGTTTGGCAATTGTAAAGAACATTATAAATGAACATGGTCAGAAAATATGGGTTGAAAGCGAAGAGGATAAAGGTACCACCTTTTATTTTACCTTAAAAAGGATAGAGGATTCCTTTAAAAATTAACACTTTATTCATATTTACTTCAAAAATTATTATTACAATATAACTATAAAGCTGAAAAAGAATACTTATTTATTTTGGTAGATGATAGCCGTATGTTAAAATAAAATTTTGTGCTGATGCACAACGGAGGGAAGGTGGTTTATATATGTTTGATGAAAATAATAATTACAGATTTAATAAAGAAGATATTAAGAATATGAATGATAATACTGCAGAAAACTCATCATCTAACGGAAGTTATTTAGATGATAATTTGAACGGTATAGGCGATGAACAAAGCAATGACAATAACAATGTAGATAACAATAATATTAATGATGGCGGTAGTAACAGCGGTATTTATAACAGTGTCAGTAATAAAAGATTTAATGGCAATAGCGGCGATAACTATCAGAGAGCTTCAATGTATTATAGCGAAAGCTACAACAAAAAGAAAAATAAAAAGGGATATAACTTGCTTCAATTAGTTTTAATAGCCATTATGAGTTCTATCCTTGGAGGAGGAATAGTTTTTTTTGCATTCCAGTTTATAGCACCTGCAATACAGCCTGAATTTACCAGTTATTTTGACAGGTTGAGTGGTCAAAATGTTGCGTCAAAAGCTTCGGCGGGCCAGGATGTTGCAAAGTCATACAAAATAGAAATTCAAAAAACTGATTCACCTGTTATCTGGGTTGCAAAGAAAGTAAGTCCATCAATAGTTGGAATAAGGGTAACAGCTAAAGTCCAGAATTTTTTCTTTGGTGAACAACAAGCTAAAGGTGAAGGTTCAGGTATTATAGTAAGAGACAATGGTTATATATTGACAAACTATCATGTAATTGAAAATGCATATGATTCTTCAACTAACAAAGTTAGCAGCAGTGCGAGCATTGAAGTATTTTTGCCAGATCAGGAGGAAAAACCCTACAAGGCTGAAATTATTGGTGTGGATTGGAGAACAGACTTAGCAGTACTTAAAATTAATGGTACTGGCTTTACAGAAGTAGAGCTTGGAGATTCAGATATACTTGAAGTTGGTGAGATGGCAATTGCCATCGGCAATCCTGGGGGCCTTGAATATGCAGGCTCTGTGACTGCAGGTATAATTAGTGGTCTTGATAGGACTATTCAGTCGGAAAATGGGTATGAATTTAAATTAATACAAACAGATGCTGCAATAAACCCGGGAAATAGTGGAGGGGCTCTTGTTAACTCAGAAGGAAAAGTAATCGGAGTAAATAGTATAAAAGTTGTGGCAGAAGGTTTTGAAGGAATTGGTTTTGCAATACCAATTAATACAGCAAAAGAAATTTTTGAAAATTTGATAGAGCATAAATATGTTCCCGGAAGACCATTATTAGGTATACAGGCCGATCCTTCGTTTAATTCTGAAGCTGCTAAATATTATAGAGTTCCAGAAGGTGTGCTGGTTCAGCAAGTAGTTCCATTTAGTGGAGCATATAAAGCTGGTATAAAAGCAGGTGATATAGTCACTAAATGTGAAGGCACTGCTATAAAAAGCTTAGATGAATTAAATGCTGTTAAAGATAAATATAAACCTGGAGATATTCTTAAACTTGAAGTGTATCGTGATAAAAAAACAATTACTGTAGAAGTCGAGCTAGGGGAAGATAAACCTATATCTGAAGAATAATACAAAAATAAGGGACACTCTTAAACGTAAAAGGAATACTAACTCCGCGGTATAAGAGTGTCTCGTTGCAATTAGAAGATAATAACTGGAGGACAGATGAAATGCACCATACAGAAAAGTTGAAAATATTATTTGTTTCAGCGGAGGTTTCACCTTTTGCAAAAACTGGAGGACTTGCTGATGTGGCTGGTTCTTTACCAAAAGCTTTAGCATTAAATGGAAATGATGTAAGAATAGTAATGCCTAGATATAAAGCTATAAAAAGTTCTATGGGATATGTAACTGATTTTCCAGTTAAAATGGGAGACAAAGTAAAAACTTGTATAATCAGGGAGACGGAAGCTGGAGTTCCTGTATACTTTGTTGATAGTTATGAGTATTACGATAGGGATGGAATATACTGCCACTTTGATGATGCAGAAAGGTATGCCTTTTTCTGCAATGCAGTAATGGAAATGCTTCCTAAAATTAATTTCCAACCAGATATAATTCATTGTAATGATTGGCATACAGGACCAATTTGCATGCTATTGAAAGAAAAATACAATAAGCAATCATTCTACAGTGATATTTCTACAGTATTTACGATACACAATCTAGAGTACCAAGGGAATTTTCCACGGGAAGTAACAAGTCAATTTAATGTAAGTGGAGAGGTGTTTATACCTGATAAGGTTGAGTATTATGGAATGTTTAACTTTATGAAGGCTGGAATTGTGTATACTGATGTAATTAATACGGTAAGCAGTAGTTATGCAAAAGAGATTCAGACTCCAGAATATGGTGAAGGTTTAGATGGTTTGCTAAAAAAAAGAGGTAAAGACCTTTTTGGTATAGTCAATGGGATTAGCTACGAGGAATTTAATCCTACTACCGATAAAAGAATTTACAAAAACTTTGATATAAACTCTGTGGAATTAAAAAAGGAAAACAAATATTTACTTCAGGAAGAGATAGGCCTTCCGATAGGTGATATGCCGATTATGGGTCTGGTAACGAGATTATCAGGACAGAAAGGTTTAGATCTGATTATTGAAAAAATAGATAATATAATGAAACATAATGTGCAATTTGTACTACTAGGAACCGGTGACCCTTATTATGAGAGTATTTTTGCAAATATAAAAAATAGATATCCAAATAAAGTAGCTGTATTTATTGGCTTTGACGCTGTTTTAGCACAGAAAATATATGCTGGATGTGATATGTTTCTTATGCCTTCCCGCTTTGAGCCATGTGGGCTAGGTCAGATTATCAGCCTTAGATATGGAACCATTCCTATCGTAAGATCAACAGGTGGTCTAGCAGAGACAATTTTAGATTACGGTGAGGATGAAGAAAATGGGAACGGGTTTTCATTTATTGAATTTACGTCAAAAGCCCTATATGAAACTTTAGAAAGAGCAATATCCTTATATAGAGATGAACCTGAAAAATGGATAGAATTAAAGAAAAGAGCTTTAACTCAGGATTTTTCATGGGGAAAATCTGCAGAAAAGTATATTAAATTATACAATTTAGCAACTGAAAAAAAGGCAGGAACGGGATGCAATGGGGACACTCCTCAAGGTAAAAGGAATACCCAAACCTCGAGAGAGGAGTGTCCCCTTACAAAATGAATAATACAAATGAAATTTTAGATATATTAAGCGATACCTATCCAGATGCCCATTGTGAGTTGAATCATAGAACACCTTTTCAACTCTTAGTAGCAACTATATTAAGTGCCCAATCAACAGATAAGACCGTTAATAAAGTCACAGACAGGCTTTTTATAGAATATCCTTCCCTTGAAGAATTTCTTCAACTAAGTGAGGATGTGTTAGAAAAAAAAATTAAAGAAATTGGACTATACAGAAATAAAGCCAAAAATATTCTCAACATGTGTAGGGATTTACTTGTTCGCTTTAAGGGACAGGTTCCTTCAAATATGGAAGAGCTTGTATCACTTCCAGGAGTAGGTAGGAAAACGGCTAATGTAGTATTAAGCAATGCTTTTGGAATTCCTGCCATAGCTGTTGATACACATGTCTTTAGGGTATCAAATAGAATTGGCCTTGCAAATAGTGACAATGTAGAAAAGACAGAAAAACAGTTAATGCAAATCATACCAAAAGATAAATGGTCGAAAGCCCACCATTGGCTTATCTGGCATGGCAGAAGGATATGCCATGCTAGAAAACCTGAATGCCATGCATGCCCTATAAAAATGTATTGTAAAACTGGAAAGATAATATAGGGGGGAAGTAAAGGATTGGGACGGAGGGTACCTCGCTCTGTCCCAATCCTTTATCTAGTCCTATCTTCCACTCTAAAAGATTTTACCATTTTCCAAAATATGCTTTCTTTATACTTTGACCATTGGGATTCAGGGGAGAACATGCTTATTCTATAAATCCTGCCATCTTTCTCAAAAAAATATTCTAAAGCTTTATAATAAATATTATCATCATTAGTAGAGATAATGTAATCCCATAAATATCCATCCTTATCATCGACTTTAGCTTGAATTGATTCAAAATTTTTAAAGTGCAAGGTGCTGGTCTCTTTGGATTTGTTAAGAAAATCTGTAAGAGAATATGGAAGGTTCCATACTTGTACCAAACCATGTGTTATGTTTTGAGCATCATTAAAGTCAATATGATAAAGTATTTCACTCCCTGGGAATTCCTGTTCACTAAGAGCAAATATAGAAGGATATTTAAATGTGAATTTACCTTTAAGTGAAGAATATGTTGAAAATTTATAACTCTCGGGTTCAATAATATTTGAACTCACGGTAATAGCATCATCAACTTCATGATTTACAAAAACACTATGTACTTCAAACGAAGGAGGACACGAGAAGGTAAACAGGTTACCAATTGTTAAGTTAAATACAAATATTTTTTGGAAAACTAATCCTGACCCGTAGTATATAGATGCCCATAAAAAAACAACTATTAAGGAAGCTACCATTTTTCTTTTCATATCTTTATAAAAAACAACAATCATTTTAAGCTCCATTCCTGATGAAATTATTTAATATTATCTTATTCAGCCATGAATATAAAATTCCAAAAAAACAATCACACATGGATTTACTTTGAATATATTAATAATGATAGAACTCATATTGATCGAGGTGTGTTTAAATGAAAATAATAGTAGTTCGTATGCCTAAATTTTTCAGTAATGTACTTAAAAAGGTACTCGGTATGGATAAGCAATAAAGTACCTAGTAGGGAAAAGCTCTATAATTTATAAGGCACTTGGCATGGAAGGAAATAACTTTTTCGATTGAATGGTAAATAAAAAAAGTGTGCTGGCACACTTTTTTTATTTATTGCTTAAACAGCTCTTGTTACCTTGTTAGAACGTAAGCACCTTGTACAAACATACACTGTCTTTGGAGAACCTGCAATTAAAGCTCTTACTCTTTTTATATTAGGTCTCCATGACCTTGATGTTCTTCTTAATGAGTGACTTACTTTGTTTCCAAATTTTGTTTCTTTCTCGCACATAAAACATTTTGCCATTTATTATTGCACCTCCTTCAATTGGAGAAAACATACATTACTTTTTCTCTTTACGGCAGTCAAACAATAAATATTTTAACACATATGAGTACAATTAATCAAGTTTTTTGAAGGTATTTTATAAAGTTTTTATAAAGTACCTTATACAATATTAGTGTAATTTTGATAAACTCATGAGTTTACCTTTGATATGACCTATTTTCTATTATTAAGTCTAGCAATTACAGAATTATGAGCCGCCATTTCAAGAGAGTCATCAATTTGGGTAAGTGAACCAAAATCACTATATTTGTTTTTAAGAGCAGTTTCAATAAGAAAATCAGCTAAAGAAGGATTCTTTGGAAGAAGGCAGCCATGAGAATAGGAACAATATACATTTTTATAGACTGCACCTTCATACCCATCTTCACCATTATTTCCAAATCCTTTAATTACTCTTCCTAGTGGTTTTACTCCAGGTCCCAGGTAAGTTTTCCCTGAATGGTTTTCAAATCCTACAATCTTTCCATTAGAAGATGTAGCTTTTAAAAAGTCGCATTCAAGCACCATATTTCCAATCATCCTTTTCTGTGCTCCAATTGTCCAAATGTCAAGAGCTCCAAGAAATTCTAATTCTTTTCCATCTTTTGTTCTGTAACATTTGCCAAGCAGCTGATACCCTCCACATATAGCTAAGAAAACCTTATTGTTTTCAATTGCAGCTTTAATTGCAGACCCTTTATTCTTTAAAAAATCATCTTTTATTATTTCCTGCTCATAATCCTGACCTCCGCCGATAAAGACAATATCAAATACATCAGGATTAAATTCCTCATTAAGAGAAACATTATGAACATTCACATTAATTCCACGCCATTCACAACGTTTTTTTAATGCAATAATGTTACCTTTATCTCCATATAAATTTAGTAATTCCGGATACAAATGACATATTTCAAACGTATACATAAATAAGTTCCCTCCATAAAAGTTACTACAGAAATCAAGGTACCTGTCCCCCCTGATAGTTCTACATAATTCGGGCGGTGCCAGACACCAAACTTTACTTCCAAAAGTCATGAAGTTTATATTTGTGTTTCAACGATTTCCTTAATTCAAGCATTGCGGTATATGTGGGCAATATATAGAAGCTCTTTCCAGGTTCGGTTTTAGATAAGCCTACGCTAACTAGCTTGTTGTAATCTTTTAACATAGAAATCTTGTTTGTATCAATTCCAGCATACTTAAGTCGTATTGCCATATCTTCCGCTCTTATTCCAGAAACATAAAAAATAGAGATTTTTTCATTGATTTTTAGAAGTTTTTCAAAATCAACGTCCCATAACCATGATATATCCCTTCCATCAGCTGCATTGTCATTTATGATGAAAGCAATTTGCATATTATCATTTTGTTCAAGAAAAAAACTTAAAACCTGGTCAAATCCTGTGGGATTCTTAACAAGTATAAGCTTTATAAACTTATCTCCTGCTACAATGGTTTCCATTCTTCCAAAACCGGATTCAAATGAAGCAAGTGCATTTACGATGTTTTGAATGGGCAATTCAAGAGCATCACAACAGGCAGCAGCTGCTAAAGCGTTGTAAACATTGTATAAACCTGGAAGATTGATTTTAGCACTCACAGATTTATCATTCAGGGACATATCAACAATAGTATAAGTCTCTGCAAATTCAGTAATGGCAGTACAAAAAACATCAGGAATAGGGCGTTTATACCCACAGTTTGGACAATTAAATCCCCCAAGATGACCATATATATGATAATCATACTCATACCTGTTTTTGCAATATAGGCAGAAAACCGCATCAGC